>Ga0307507_10006450_pt1 | contig 18013 bp, 5 predicted proteins | sample 7_EM_MG_FD_207223 | JGI IMG/M metagenome (GOLD analysis project Ga0307507, IMG submission 207223) | Populus trichocarpa ectomycorrhiza microbial communities from riparian zone in the Pacific Northwest, United States - 7_EM | ecosystem: Host-associated > Plants > Roots > Unclassified | place... | reverse complement strand
TGCCCCCCCCCCCCCCTTCTTATAGTTAGCCCCTAATCGCCATTACCTTATAGTAGGGAGATTATAAGGGCTTGTCCCAGAAGGGGTTTAGAGAGATATTAGGGAGATGTTAGTATGCCACTGTATATTATCTATCTATCTAACCCCTGCTTTAAACTCCTAAAAACCTTAATAAGGAAAAAACATGACTAGAGAAAAGATATAAGGATTGTTAGAAGACCTATTAAAAGCCTACTAGAAGCATGCTGGTGACTACCTAGGCTAACCTAAGGATTTTTATACAACTCTACTTCTAAGCCTTTATGCCGGTCTATAATCAATTGTAAGTATTATAGGCAATTTAGTGTTCCTAATATGGTTCCATAGAACCTTTTGGTATAGGATTTAACATATAGGGCCTTAGCTTACTATTGTCTTTAACTGTTAAGATATAATCTATAATCTTATAATCCTTTCTTATAATCCCCTATGTCACTAATGCATTACTCCCATATTTGCCCTTGGGCTATTATATACAGTTAGGTAATTAATTAGTTAATTAAAGAGACTTGTCTTGTTTAGGTATAATTTTAACCTATATACATCTGTAATTAACGTCTTAATTACCTTCCCAGCCGTATAATCAGTTTTTGTAAGGAAGTAATAGCTAAATAGCGCATATGCGTGTTTCCTTTCTTCTGAATTACGCTATTATAACAGAGTTATATTAGTAAGGTTGCGGCTATTTACTAGAAGGGTATTAGAAGGCAAAGTATAGAGACATCTTGCTTATTAAGCTGCTCCTTTTCCTTAATACCTTACTTCCCATTATTAACCTTCGTCCAATTTTAGACGTATCTTTAATATATTATTAAGATTTTCTTTTTTCCCATTATTAATTTAATATGCCTCTTTGTTCCCCTACTAACTACTCTTCTAAGCTAATTCCTTAGCGCATTCTAGCCCTACCGCTGTATATAGAACCCCAGCCTCTGCTAACCTATAACTGGTGCTGGTCCTACCTAAATAACTTTATATACACGTCCTTAAAAGACCAGAAATCTAATAAGAAGATTCTGGATACTTGCAACAAGACCTACTGTATAAGGTCTAATACCTTTAGTTCTTATAATCAATACATGCGTACTAAGAGCGGCAGTTGTGTTAAGGTAAGCTTTTCTATCTTTAATAGATTTCTATTGCTAACTTTAAGCTTTAATAGCCTAGGCCTAAGTGGCAATATTCCTTTAATATCCTTAACTACTATATTGCCCAGGCTCTGTCTTATTCTAGCACTAATGCTAAACATCTAGGTTAAATTTAAGACTATGCCACAGCCATCTACACCACCTATAATTTCTAGCAAGCTAGCCAGTAACACCTAATAAGGGAGTAAAAGTTAGTATACTAAGGATAGGGTAAAGGATAGGGGTAATAAGAAGAAGGTTGCCATCTACTATAAGGAGTTTATGCATACTCGTTAAGCTTTAAAAGAGCATAATATAATATAGTATTAGGTAGGTTACCCTCTAGGTACCTAGTGGATAGGTAACTAATAATTACTATAGCAAGGTCTTAGTGGTTCTGGACTATATTAGCTAGCTAACGTCTCTATTTATTCTAGGCTTAAGTATATCTTTATTAACTATAAGCTGACGTCTTAAGAGCTTTGTTGGTATTAGTTTAGACCTAATATTAGTATTAGGAGTCCGCCCCACTCCGTGCACGGTACCACTCAATGCATACCAAAATCAAATATAGCCAAGCCTCGATTTGAGGCCGTAGAATCACATATAATTGATAAAATCGTCTAGATTTTTGATGTAGTAATCTACTAAGTTTCCTTATTCAAATGAGCTATTGTATGAGATTTTCCGACAGTAGGAAGTCATTAAATTTAGTATTGAGCGCGAGTAGCCCTAGATATGACCACTCTATCTATCTCCTTAATTGCGACCTTTAAAATAATAATAAGAGATTGCCTAGAAGCTTATTTCTTCCGTCTACCTCCTCTCGTCAGCTTGAGGTCATTTTGAAGCTGTAGATTTGCTGCGCGAGCGTATACAGCCTCCTCTCTCTGGCGGCGTTTTTCAGCTGCCTCCTTCTTTTGTTGAACCTTGGCTTGTATTCTATTCTGCTTTCTCTGCACTATCGCAAGCTGTCGTTCTTCCTTTATAAGTTGCTTCTGAATCTTCTCATCCTGTCAGCGTACCTCCTCTTGGTGTTGTAGTTATTTGCGCTCCTCTTAAAGCTCTTTCGCTCGCTCAATCTTTAAGGGGCTAAAGAATATAGCCTTACAGTCAGTTTCTGCACGTAGGTTATTAAAGAGAGGCTTGCTACGAGTTCTCTTTTTCTTCTTATTACTAAACGCCTTTTGGAGGCCCTTATTTTCGGAGCGGAGGAGAGCAATATTAGTAGTAAGCTTGAGAACCGTATTTTTAAGCCTTTTAGCCTGCGGCTCTATAACCTTATTAACCACGTCTCGTAGAAGCCTATGCACCTTCCTCCAGTCACTTGCTAAGAGGGCTAAGGTATTTAAGTTCCTTGATGAAGGTCGAGAGGCTATTTTACCTTGCTTTTATTGGGTCTCAACAGCGCTAAGAATGGCCTCCGGATTGAGCGGATTAAGCCCAGTATTTACCCACCCACTAAGTATATTGTTTCTAGTAAAGGCCCTGTTATAGGCAGCCTAAAATAGACGGAAGAAATCGCGTTTTATAACAGAGAAGAGGCCCTAACTCTTATAGATAAGATCATTAAGTTCTTGGCTGTAATAAGTGCTAAGAGGAGAGAAGAGACTAATGTTAAGAGGTTGTAGTCAGTGGGTTAAATAAGGTGGAAATATAGCCACTAATATCCTGTGCTTGTGACACCAGTTAAGGAAGTTTATATTAATATAAGATCCGTGCCTATCTAATATTAAAAGCCTCTAGGATCTTCCGCCTCTAGCCTTCTTCCTCGTTTCTATATTAAAGAGGGTAGTAAGCCATGAGAATCCCATCTCGTCGTTCATTTAACCTGTTGCGGTAGATAAGAAGAAGACCCGGTGTTGTTTAGGGTTAAAATCTTAAAGCTAGGAGTCCTGAAGGTTGCTAGAAATAGCCTAATAAATTAGGCCTGGAGGGAGGCTTGTTCCATCAGCGTAAATGCTTCTAATTATGGTAATCCACTCTCTATTACCATCTTAACTAGCGCCAAGAAGTTTACCCTAAACTAATTCTACCCTAGTGTAGATTCTCTTACTTTTATTAAGTACGCTAATGAGAAAGCCCTTTTTATCCATATTGTATATATTATGCACCTTAATCTTATACTTCTTAATTTTCTCCTCTAATAACTCGTAAAAGAGCTTGTATTAATATGGGTTATCAGCCCTCTTATGGGCTATATCTGCCGGGGTTAAATAGCTTGATTTTATCTTATCTTTATGGCGCTTAATAAACCGCGAAACCCAGTTCTTTCTAGGCGTTATTCTTAAGATCTCAAAGGCGAAATTTCGTACCATTTAAGGTGTAGGAGGTAGGCCACGTTCGGTAAGAAGATTAATGTACCCAAGAAGAGTCTTCTTCTGCTGTATTGATAGAAGAGATCTCATTTCCGTTGCATCCTCTCTGGCGCGAGTAATCCGCCGATGACGCCGCGAAAGCGTAGAACGATTGACATTGAATTCTTTAGCTGTCTGAGTGTAATTAGGGGGATCTTGCAGCTCTAATGCAGCAAGAGCGGCGTCAATTGGGTCCATTTTGATTGTATACGATAGAGTTGAATTTTTTGGTGTTTTTGGATTTTGGTGTGCATTGAGTGGTACCGTGCACGGAGTGGGGCGGACTCCTAAGCGTTTAAGAATCTCTACTCTGTCTACACCTTATTATCCTGCCCCTATTTTTATACCTACTTATATATCTATAAAGGGATCTCATTCCCGTTAGCCATCGCTTAAAGGGCCAATAGATACTGATCCTGCTCCTAAAGATAAGGCATAGTAGCTTTTTAGATTAGGCATTCATGGTTTAGACTTATGGAATTTAGGATTGGTTCTTGTATATAGTAGCACTTAAGGATCTTAATTGGTGCTTAGGAAGGCCTTATAAGGTATTTAAGAAGGTATAGAAACACTGTTCCTAATATAGACTAATAAATAGGAATACAATTCTAGTAAAATACCCTATTAATTCTATACTATATATATAAAAAGGCTAAAGACCTGTCCTGCCTTAGGCCGTAGCCCTAATTAATCCTTATGGTTTCTAAAGCTTGTCTATTCTATATCCAATTTAACCTATTTACTCTTTAGGGCCTCTCTTGGCCTACCATAAGCTTTCTTTATAGGTTGCGATAACACCATAGTATTAGAGCGCTTTCTATAATTTATAAATTACGGACCTTAGTCCTAATATTCTTTTAGAATATCTTCGCAATAATTAAGGTAATCCTCTGGTTCCTATATAGAGTCTTTAGCAAGCCAGCCTAGCTATTTAACTTTATATTAAAGTTTGTTCTTAACAGGCTTATAGCGTAGTATAGCTTTAACCTTATACCGCTTGCCTACCACTTTAGGGTGTTTAATTGGGCCTAGATGGAAGTTCTTTTCTAGCAGTAGTCTATGCCATAGCTCTAGTAGATTTATGTGAAATACTGGATATATATAGGCTATAGATAGGGGTAGCTGGAGATGGTAGGCTAGCTTGCTAATTTGTTTCTTAATTTAGAAGGGACCTAGGTATCTTATATTGAGCTTCTTTAATAGTTAATAGATCTTAATATTTGTTAAACGTAATAGAACCTTATTGCCTACTCTGAAATACTTGTCCTAGTATTTACGGTTGTATCAGAGTCTCTGCTGCTCTTAGGCATCTTATAGGCTCTGCTTCGCATACTTCTATTGCTCCTCCCATTCCTAGAGGTATCCTTATACTCTCTAGTAGATGTCTTTAGACTTCCTGGTAGGATCCCATAATTAATTATATAGCCTTAGCTAGTGATCGCTGGGTACACTATTAAACCCAGATAGTTAGACGCCGTAAGCAATCTGAATTGGTGTATACTTATTCAATACGTATTGCTTTAAATTGTAAGCGTACTCTATATATGGAAGTAGCTCGCACTAGTTATCTTGCTAGTAGTTTAAATATATTTATAGGTAAGACTCCAGTTCCTAGTTCTGGCGTTCTATTTGCCTGTCCGTTTATAGATGGAAAGCTATACTATAATAGTGGTCTATCTTTAAATAAAAGTATAGATCTAACTAGTACTAGCTTATAAAGACGTTGCCCCTATTAGTAATAATAGAGTGCGGCTAATCTACTTTAAGAAAGTATTTTTCCTTAATTAGGCTAGTAAGCGCTTATGCGTTAATTATCTTATTAATGGGAAGGTATTAGACGTACTTTGAAAACCTATTAATAGTACTAGAACTGAATTGTATGTTCGTCCTTGCTTATCTTTTAATAGCGGAAGATCCATAATAAAATCTATAGCGTAATGTTGCTATAGTTTACTGGCAGGAGGAACCGATTTAAGTAGACCCCATGGCTTATGCCTTCAGATTTTATATACTTAATACTTCTCGTAGTGGCTAATGTACTCCTTTACTTCCTACTTAAGTTTTAGCCAGTAGTATTTACATTAAAGTAATTCTACTATCTTGGCTTGACCATAGTGGCCGCCCAAAGGATTATTGTAATTCTTTATAAGAATTTTCTGTTATAGATTTACTTCTTATAGCACCCAAACCTTACCATTTCTACGTAGTAGGCCCATTAGGTCTAGTTCCTAATTTTAGTACCTTATAGCTTCCTTTCCATTATATTTCCGGTCTACTTCCGCATTAAAGATGGCATAGGAGGCGTCCCTCTATTGCACCTTACAGATAAGATCCGTTAACCTTTTAGATAGTTCCCAGGTAAAAGCTGTTTCGCCTTATACTGCTTTAAGTATAAGACTAAATGGTACTATAGATCTTATAACTTCTTAGTGCGTATACATTAGGAAGGCCGCTATAAGGTTAAAGTCCTTTGGTCTTTATAGGGCTCTAAGTTTTAATTACTCTTTGGCTTTGCTATTGGTTTAAAGGGATAGCTTAGTAATTAGTGGTGTATTACTAGGTTCTGAAGTTGTGTTAGGGACATCCTATCTAGGTATATTTGGACCCTTATTAGCCACGGACTGGGTACTAGCTAGAACATTAGTAGAAGCCAATAGGGTTTGTACTGCCTAAGACTTAATGTGTGGAGTTGTGGGTGCTTAAGTATCTTATACCCAGAGCTTGTTCTATAGTATAGGGAGTAAGATATTTATTATCTGTTTTCCTTCTCCCGTTTTAAAGCCTTTGGCATAGTCTGGCTGTTGTAACGGTCTATTAGCAGGGTTATTTTCTCTTAGCTTGTATTTAATCTTAAAGTTAAATTACGCGAGCTCCTCTGCCTATTTGGCTTGTTAAGGTATAAGCTCCTTTATAGTTATAAAGTAGCGTAGATTATAATGATCTAAGAGTACACAAGTAGTATGGCTCGCGTGCTTAAGGTAGTGTTACCACTATTTAAAGCAGTTGACTATAGCTAGCAGTTCCTTATTGTGGGTATAATACCTAACTTTAGGTCCCTGGAATTTTCTGCTATAGAATGCTACTGGTCTCTAGTAGAGCTGGGTAGCGTCTGGATGCCTATTAGGTTGTAGTAGGATACTAGTAAGGGCAAAATTCGATATATTAGTGACCATCATTAGTGGCTAATCTAGGTTAAAATGCCGCAATAGTGGAGCTTCTATAAACTTTGCGTATAGTTTCTAAAAGGCTTTCTAGATCTTTCTAGGCCATGTCTATAGTTTATACTATTTAGTTAGTCCCTTTTTAGTTTTCTTCCTTCCTACCTTTAAGCTTTTTACTCTTTGGGCTAGGTCTTAGGAAGCTTTAGTAATATAGTTAGATAGGTATTAGGCAACGTCTAAGTAGTTATAGATAAAGCGCCTATAGAAATTGGCAAAGTCTAGGAACACTTAAACATCCTAGTAGCTCTCTGGCTCTGGCCACTCTTAGATTGTCTACACTCGTACTAGGTCTATAACTATACCTATAGGTGTTATAATATAACCTAGGAACTTAACCTACTTAGTGTTAAAGATATACTTTAATGCCTTAGCGTAGAGGCCCCAATTATCCAAGCATTTTAGTACTTTATGGATATATTGCTTATATTAATCCTTATCTTCTAAGTAGATTAGAATGTTATCTAGATAGATAATATATATATGGTTAACTAGTCCCCCTAAGGCTCTGTAAATATATAATTAAAATATTATAGGCGCATTGGCTAGCCTAAAAGGCATTACTATATACTTAAAGTGGCCGTATTAGGTTTTAAAAGCGGTCTTCTACTTATCCCCTTCTTTAATACGGAGCCTATAATAGGCATTTTATAGATCTAGCTTTATAAAGATCTTCGCCCTAGATAGTTAATCCAGCATTTCACTAACTAGTAGTAGTGGGTAATGGTTCTTAATTGTGATCTTATTAAGACTGTGATAGTATATATATAGCCTTATAGTTCTATCTGGTTTCAGGATAAAGAGGATCGGCGCGCCTACTGGTAACTTACTGGGCTATATCTATCCCTTTTCCAGTAAGCTATTAAGGTACTTCTATAGGATCTTAAGCTCTTTATAAGAGAGGTTATAGATAGAAAGGTTTAGTGGTTGTTTACCTTCTTCCAGATTAATTATATAATTATATTCTGAGTTCCGCTGAAGGACTTTTGCTTACCTGCCTAAAAATACCCTAAGTAAGTCTCTTAGGCCTAATGGAATATTTAATAGGTTAGGGTTACGCTTATCCTCCGCAGTATTATTAGGTAGATCTTAGAGGTCCCTTAGGACGCTTATGGGCAGCGTCGTGCGCTATAGTAGCTATTTGTATATGGTTACCACTGTTTATTAAACAGTTTCATATAGTAGCCAGTAGAGGGTAGGGAACTCTTTAATATAACGTTTAAGGTATTATAGTATACTCTTTGTGTATTGCTTAAGCCAGAGTAACCCATGGCGGTGGAAGTATCTCGTAAGATCTTTAAGATCGCCGCCTCCCTATAGTGTCTCCATGACCTATCCGGCAGTTCCCTATAGGGTATCTATTATAGAAGGGTTATTGCCTATGCTAGGCTCTATATCTATTTTACTATAGAATAAGGGTTAGATCTAATACTCCTTTAGGTATAGAGCGTATACTATTTCTCCTAGAGCTATATCTTCTAGGATGTCTTTTAAGCTTATTAGTAAAATACGCCCTTCTAATTCTTTATCATTCCACTATTTAAAGGCTCCTGTCTTAAAGCGTATCTTAGGATCTACTTCTATAAGCTAAGGATATCTAAGAATAAGGTTATAGCCTATGAAGTTAGCTACCCAGAAGGGTTGCGGGCCAACTACCTTGGTGCAGTTATATATGTCGGCCACTAACACTGTAAGCTTATGGGCACTATATAGTTTGATTTAATGCTTATCTAGGAACCCTATAATAGGTTTCTGCTACCTTAGCAATGGGATAAGCTTATGCTCTTTTACCAAATTATATTGTATAAGATTAATTTCGGCGCCGCTATTATATAGTGCTTAAAACTAATGTACCTCACCCATAGGGAGTACCATTTCTAGTTTAATAGCAATACGGAGAGTCTCTCCTTCTATATCTTGCCCTAGTTATAGCTAGGAGAGGTCTGTAACTAGGGCTTTTCTTTTTTTAGATTATTAGTGCGGTTATTGCCCTGCTTGTTTTTCTAGTTAGGTTTACCTCTAGAGAAGTTTTCTCTTAACTTTTTAGAGTGTTCCTATAAGGGTGCCAGATGGGTATTAGGTTGGCCTTAGGAGTCTTTCCCATTACTTAAGGTCCCTAACTTTAACTATTCCGGATTTCTCTTTAAGAACGGCTTCTTTAGAGCTTGGGTCTGCCCTATATTACTACTAAAGTGCCTACGCTTCTAGTAACCCCCCAGCTTCTTACTAGAAGAGGTCTGGTTCCTTACCATATCCTTAGCGTTCAGAACCGCTTGTTTAAAATTCGTATATATAGTGATCCGCAATAGGGCTCCTACGCGCTTCATTTTATTATAAATTACTAGCTTAATTCTAGCCTAAATAAATCCAATCTTCTCCTTCTTATAGATACTACCATCCTTATTTTTAAAGGGCTCTAGATCTATTAATTAAGCACAAGTTTCTATAAAGTTTATAAACTGGCGGAAATTGTGGTGGTTAAGCTGTGTCCTATTCCAAAATAGTTCTGCATTATTATATTGTATAATATACAGATCTTAAGTCTATTTCTTTAGGAAGGTTTACAGCTGCGGCTATATAGTAATTTGCTCTTTATTAAGCTAATTTAGTGTAATCTAGTTTAGGGATTAATCTTTAATATTGCTGATAATCTATTAAGTATACTCTTTGGTATCGTCTTATATTATTAGCATTTTAAAGAAGTTATTTATTTTATAAACCCAATTGTCTAACTGTTAGGCATTAGGTTTATAGCAGAGTTCTAGACTGCTAGAGGCCTTAGCCAGTCAGTCTATATCCTTTTTCCGTTCACTGTGTAGATACCTCTCTAAGTCTTCCGCACCTCTTTAGGTAGGTACTAGGTAGCCCCCAGGAGGCCCTTGGCCTTAGCTAGGTTATAAAAGATTTTATTTAGCCTAGATTAAGCTCTGCTAGATCTAGACCTGCCCCTAGAGGTTTCTAATATGTTTATTAGTAGCTCCTTCCCGCATAGCTTCTAAGAGCCTTACGGCAGCTTCCTAATATCCTCCTTAGAGAAAATTAGTGTAGAGCTCTTAACTTTCTAACCTTAGGCCTAGGGAAGCTCCAGCTATAAAGGTAGTATTAGTACTAGTAGCTAATACGGGTTTCCCTACAAGGCTTAAGTCTTAAGTTAGTAGTTAGGTTGGATTACCTAAAGGGGTAGGCCTGCTTGGCTCATAAGTAGTCTATATGCCGCTACTATACTAATTATAGGCTGGTGGTCTTCCGGGAGGGTTCCGGTTGGGTCCCTAATTAGGCGTATTAGTATATTTCTCTAGCATTTCTAATTTAGGGGAAGATATTAGTGTTGCCTTTAGCGCTTAATCTTTTAATTGGCTTAAGTAGGGCTAGAGGGGTTCTAGTTACTTTCTAGCCGTGTTATAACTATTATAGAGGGTGTCTACGTTTTCCTTAGCGGTGACTATAAGTGTGCGAGAGTCTTCGAGCTCTTAGTGCATCTAGGTATTAGGGCTCGTTTAGCTGTCTTGCCTAGGAGTTTATATTATTGTAATCTCTTGCTATTAGAGGGACCTTTCTGCCTTAATGCGACGGCTTTCCATAAGGTATTTGTGGAGTTTCCATTTAGGTCGTTGTGATATTTTAAGGGAGGATAGTAGGTGTAAATAAAAGATATAAACAAATAATCTGGTCCTTAAAGCTAGCTGCCCTTCCAAATGGAGTAGGAAGGATTTAAATATAAGGGGAACTTATAGACAGGGGGCTATAAGGACACGATTGTGGAACAGGATAGATTGGTAAAAGAGATAAATCCTTAAGGAGGTAAGGCCTTAGGGATTGTGGAGACTATATACTATGGGCATATGCCTCTGGTATGTGACCGGCAACTATCTAAGGGGCGTTTAGAGGTTGTCCTAAGGGCAACCCAAGGTGTCTGTAATAATATCCCTTACACAGTACCATTAAAACCCCAATTTTAACCTTACTAACCATAAACCTTACCCTATTTACAATACCACCTATATACCCTATTCTACCTATAATACTATCTATATAACCTATTTTATTAACATAACCCACCTTATTGGTACAAACTATCTTATTAGCATAATAAAACCAACCTTATATTAATCTGCTAATAATAATAGGACTACCCAAACAGAATTAAAGCTAGAGCTTTAGTAAGGAGTTAATAAACCTCGCGAAGATATATATAGAAGACAATAAATACAGCGGAGAAAATAATAACTTTAACTTTAAACTTACTATCTTTCACGACCTCTGTAGTAGAGCTAACGTATCCTAAGAAGCTAAAGTCAAAGCCTATCCTATAATGTTACGCGGCTTAGCACTTAACCACTACTATACTAACCTTAAGAATGTTATCCTAACCCTTTTATTTAACCAAATCTGCGACGCTATACGCAATTACTTTAAGGGACCTAAGTATAGGCATGGCATACTAGGGTAATGGAACTTAATAACCCTAAAGTCTATAATAAACAAAGGCGAGAATACTGGAAAACTAACCCTAGACTACCTATAATTACTTATTAAAGAACTAAGACACCTCTAGTATAGTCTTAACCCAGACTTACGTACTAATAAGTTCCTCTATAATAAACTTATTAACGCTTGCCAGGAGTTACCAGCTTATTAATATACCTACTTTAAACCTTCAGATAGCCTAACTGGCTTAATTAATAACCTATAATCTTCTATTACAACTTTTAAAAAGTTAAATAATAAGAACCCCTAAGCTTTCTTTACTAACCGCCGTTACTATAAGTAGTACCCCTAGCTACCATTTTAACTATATAATAGACCACCTAACCGATATACACTACCTAAGAAACGCTACTTTATTTGCCATAAAGAAGGTTACTAGTTATCTAAACACTTAAAAGAAGAATGTAATGAATTAAAAAAGAAGTTTAAGGATAGATTTAACTGCCGCTTTAATAGGCATGCTAAGCAATATATTACTAAGTACGAGGGAATAGATTACAATAATAAACTTAACTTAAAATCTATTAATAGGGCAATAGAAGCCCTTATAATTAATATTAAGTTACTACTAGTATCTCTAGCTTAGGAATAGACTAAACTATTTCTTATCTTTTTTGGAATAATATAGCATAAAGGAGCTATTAATACCATAACTAACTTAGCGGACCAATCCTTTACCTATATAATTACCGGCACTAACCTAACTGCTTACTATAATAACCTAGACCTATTTGCCTATATTACTACTAGCTAATATACCTCCAATAAGTTCTATAGAGTAATAATTAACACTAGAGCTTTAAAGAGATTAATAGTAGGTTATAGATAATACCTTATATATAGGAAGACCTATAACACCGTTATCGATACCTTAAAGGCTAGCGCTATTAATGTCCAGTTTAGCATCAGCTCTACCTCTTCTATTAGCTCCGTTATAGTTAATACACCAGTTAGCAATATTAAGTTTTATATTATAAAGGCTTACACGCCCTTCCTACTATATCTTGTAGATATAGATATACTAAAGGTCTATTACAATAACCTTAAGAACGTTCTAGTCACCCCAATAAAATTAGTACTAGTGGTTTGCCAATTTAGCCACCCCTTCTTACTATAGGAAGAGTTACTATAGTTATTTATAACCTACTTATTTAACTAAAACCCTTGCTACCTAACTACTACTAAACTTTGCCAACTCCACTGCCACTTTAGATATTTATTGGCAGATAAGCTATATAAGGTATTAGAACGCTCTGGCCACAATAATATTAATAAGTAGGTTATTAACTATCTTACTAAGTACTATTCCTACTACTAAAAACACAGCAAATCCCCTAGATGGTTTAAGTTTATATTACAGAAAAACTAAAATTCCGATTTTAACTATTTTATTTTTATTAATATTATATACATTAATAAAAACCCTATTCTCTATATAATTAATAAAGCCACTAGATTTTAAGCCGTAAGATAGCTACGCAATATCTCCGCAAAATATACCTAGGATATTCTATAACTATATTAGATTAACACCTATATTAGACCACCTAACTATATTACCTATAATATCAGGAAGAACTTTATAAGTAAGGAGTTTTAATAGTACGCTATAGCAATAGCTATATTAACTAAGAGTGTTCCAGTAGAAGCTTACTAGTCTATTAAAATAGTAGAAAGAGCTTATCTAACCCTATACTAAATATACTAAATAATTATAGAGGAGCTATAGGACCTAGGAATAACTAAGGAATTAACTCTATAAATAGCAATAAAAGCCGCTAATAACACAGCTAGCCTAGACAGCTTGGTCCCAATACTACTTATTTTTAGTACCTACCCTTAAATAAACAAACTTAACCTACTAGCACCCTCTATTATATAGCGAGCGGCAGCTATAAAGAAGGTAATAGAGGAGATTATAAAGATTAGGGCAAAGAAGTAAGTTAATAATACACTAAACTAATAAAACGGTCTATCTATTACTATAATCCATAACCTCCCCCTTAACTTAAAAGTACTTATATAGCGTAAAGGCAATACTAGATAGAGCGGTAGATAGACTAGCCTATTTAAGTTGCTTAGAATTAATAGAGAGGTATATAAGGTATAGCTCCCTAGTAGACCTACCAATTTTAGGACTATAGTAGTAAAGCTATACCTATAACCTAAACTAAAAGAACCTAATAAGGAATTAGAGGAAGAACAGACTAAGAAACTAACTAAGAAACTAATTAAAAAACTAACTAAGGAACCAACTAAAGAACTAGCAGCTAGTATACCCCCCTAAAGATTAAAACGGATATAATAATTACCAGTAAGACTTTAGCAAAATATTATAGATATATTAATATTTATCCAGGACCTTAAAAGCCCTAATACTACTACCTCTAACCATACTTTACCATTATTTATAGAGTCTTAATATAAGGAGATAAACGGGTTACTTAAAAAAGGAGTTTTTAAGTTTATTAACACAGCAGATATCCTAGAAGAAGCTAGAACCTTTAACTCCTAATTTATTAACAAGATTAAGAACGCCGGAATAGATAAGGCCTTTAAGAAGTCTAGACTAGTTATATAAGCCTATAACGACTATAGTAAAGATTTAGTTCTAACATAGTTACTAACTATCTAACATATTAGCCAGAGAATTATTTTAGTATTTATAGCAACCCTATAGGGAAATAAAAGAAGACCAGTCTCTTTATACCTACGCGATATCTTATAAGCTTATATATAGTCTAGTACCTACCTAAATAGAGACTTCTTTATACGCCTACTACCAGAACTTAGACTAAAAGATAGATTAATTTTAAGAGTTATTAAACTACTATATAGTGTCCTAGAAGCTAGTAACCATTAGTTTAATATATACTACTATTACTACCTTAATATGCTATGGATAAACCAGTTAATATATAACCCCTGCTTGCTATATATAAACAGCAACGGCTTTGGAATTATAGGATTATAGACTAATAATACATTATTCCTTGCTAATAAGACCTTTACAGAAATTAAAGAGACGAAACTTTAAGAGGTAGGTTTCTTAGTTAAAAAGAGAGAGAAACTTACCTAAACTACCCTAACTAAGTTTAATAGAGGCTATATTAAGCAAGATAAGGACTTAATAGTCCTTACCTAGGAACGTTAATGCTAGAACTTAAAGCTAGTTATTATAAAGGCTATAGACCTAATTAGCTCTAGAAGGGAAGTCCATAAGGTAGTTACACTAAAGGACTAGTATATTGCTTAGAGAGCAAGAGGAGCCTATATCGCCATAGTCTGCTAACTAAAAGCCGCCTTTAACCTCTTATTTATAGTATAAGTTGTTAACCCAAAGGAGGAACACGCGAAGCAGCTTAATAAGCAGCTATAGTGGCAGATCAATAACCCCTTAAGAGGGCTCCGCTTTATATAACTAAATACTAGTAAAGACTCCCTTAAATTAATAATCTTTATAGACTTATCTTTTATAAAAAACCAGGACCTCTTATCCTAAATTGGCTTTATTATTATACTTATAAATAAAGATAATAAGGCTAATATCCTCTACTAGTTATCTATTAAATGCAAGCAAGTTATATAAAGTATCTTAGTATCTAAATTATACGGAATAGCCCACGGATTTAATACCAGAGCTATAATTAAAGTAACTATTAAGAAGATCCTATAACTTAAATAACTACCGCTTATCCTTTATATTAATTTAAAATCTCTATATAATTACTTAGTTAAACTTAGGATAATATAAGAGAAATAACTTATAGTTAACCTAATATGTCTATAATAATTATATAAAAGAAGAGAGATAGTAAAGATTAAATAGATTAACGGAGGCAGTAATTCTATAGACGCTATAATAAAATTAAAGCCTTACCAGGCGTTAAAGGACCTAATTAATATAAATATAATTAAGCTATAGGTTACTAAGTAGGTAAAAAGAGAAGAAAATATAAAGGTAGGAATAGAGAGTGTAAAGATATAAGGCCAATCGCTAAGGCGCTAGTAGTAAGCGAGCTAATAGTAATTTTCCATCCCGGGGATAGAAAATCGTAATTAGTCACTTTAGCAATATAGTAGAATTTAGCAGAATTTGGTGGAATATAGCAGAATTTGGCAGAATTTGGCAGGTAGTGCGCTTAAGCACTATTACAAAACTAAATGCCCCTAGTGTCTAAACAAGGTTTCGCAATGCAGCTACACGCGATCATGTTAGCTAAGCGAGCTCAGGAAATCCACTAAATTCTACCTATAAAATAGGAGAATTAATTAAGAATATATTAACTAGTTACCCCCATACTATTATAATAGCAATACGTATTACCAAAAGTAATACCGATAGCAAAGGATCTAATTAGCGAATTTTACTACGCGAACCTATAGAAACTAGACCTAAGCAAAGATTTTATACCTAATCCTCTATAGGAGCCCTTATAGAGTTAAACCGTTATACATTGCTATATAAGGGCAAATTGCCGTTAAATTGCCGTAGGTTGCTATTACATAATAGCAAAGTGCAATTACGTAACCGGAATATCGTTAAGATGTCTAGGAACTTTAACCGGGGGTTAAAGTTATCTAATTAGTTAGATTTTTAGGTGCCAAGCCTTATTATATAACGTTGTTTTAAGTCTTTAACAATACCTTTTTTTTTCTCTATATCTTAAGTGCCCCTTCTATATATATATAGTAACTATAGCGTTGCCAGAGCTCCGCCTCTATAAGAGAGGGGGGTAGTGTTATAGAACCCTACCGTAGGGGCCTCTATAGGAGAGCCCTATGCTTTTATATATACCTTATGTATAGCTTACGTCAGCTATACGTAGGTATATTACGTCCTTACGCCCTCGACCATTACAATTAATCGCGTAACGTTTTGTAGACTCCTTAAATATATATACTCTATAGCCACTACCCCCGTCCCGTAATATATAATAACCCTACTAGTTTATAAAATATATTCTTTTCTTCTCTTCTTACTAACTGCTTTACTAATTAATTTTAACTAATTACGACTAACTAACTAACTAATAGATAGACTAGTGTAGTTTCCTATATATAGATTAGGCTGCAATCTATTATCAATATAGACTTGTCTATACCTCTCTATATCTATATACTAGTCCATACTCCTTAGAATTATAATATATACGTTTATCTATTTAATTTCTATATAGACCTTATAACAAAAGGGGCATATATTGTTAACTTAATTGCTAGGTTAATAGGAGTCGCGCTATATATAGAGCAGATTACGGTTCTAGCAGAATTTAGTAGAATTTGGCGGACTTGGCAGAATTTAGTAGATATTGTAGATATTACTGATATTGCTGATATTGGACAGGTTATTTAAGTTATTATCTTAAGTTTTTTGTCTAAAATACCACTTCGTTTCCAATGCTTTAAATACGTTACTCTCTTAAGGTTTTTGGCTCCCATCTACGCCCTTTCCTATAATACCATACAATATACCCCTAAAAAGACTCGCTTTAGTTCATCGCTTATAGCTAGAATTAAGAGAATATTAATTGCCATAATAATAACCTTGGCCAACATTTTCTCTATTAATCTTAACACCACCATTTAAGGGCTAATATCTTACCAATATTATATGGTGTAACGGGACTAGCCCAGTTACAGTAGGAATGTCTTAGTAAAACACCCAATAGATAAATTCTAACGCTTTAATTAATTCTACCAAATTCTACCAAGTTGATTAAATTCTGCCAAATTCCGCCAACTTAATTAAATTCCACTAAATTCCACTAACGTAATAGAACTTGGTTAAAACCTATTAAAACCCACGTGCGCTTATGCCTACGCGTCTACTACTAAGACCCTTAAATATTTAGTTATAAGCTTCCTATATTCCTTTCTCCTCTTTATATAACGTCTTATTCTCTATAAAAGCTATATACCCTTAGATTTAAATAGAATTTATATTATTCCTTTAAATCTTCCCTAAAGCCTCTTTGCGCCCTTATACTATGTTGCATTAAAATAACTACTATTAAAAATAGCAAACAAACCCAAATCCCTTTTAATAACCATGAGTATTATATCCCTAGTTAGGGAATAGTTAATTATAATATAATAGTCCTTTATAGATACCTTATCTTAGCAGCGGGCTGCACTAGAAGCCTAGCATTAGTAATTAATAGAAGCACTCCGCGAAGAACTCTATAATATTAAAGCACTTACATTAGAGACCCTAATACTACCTATAAATAAAATTAATATAACTATATTTAAGCCTAGCCCCTTAAACGCAAACTCTAAACTAGTAATAGTAACTTAACCTATATCTATAATAAATTTAATACCTACTATAAAATCTAAAAGGCTCCCTAATCCTCTAATGTTTAATAGAAATTAAAACAACCTATATCCCTTTATAACTAAGCTCCATCTTAAACTTTTAATAAACTATAACTAATACCCTACTAAAGCTAGCAAGGTTAGCTATGGAATATCTTATTTAAGCAAAAACGCTATATATACTATAGATCCATTCTTCCGTAATGGCACCTTTATTAATTTTAAAATTTTTATTTCTCTGCTAGAATAAATGTATAATAACGCCAGTGTCACGGGACACCCCCGTAACACCTTATACACGTCCACCTGTTTCCACCGACTGAACAACCGGAGACTGACCACGAGATGGCAATCTGATAGCAATCTGCCGTATTCCGCCGCAATCTGCCGTCTCTACTGTCGGAGTTGCCAACTGGCAACTTTAAGGACCTCTAACTGCCGAATTCTGCCAAGTTCTACTAGA
>Ga0307507_10006449_pt1 | contig 18014 bp, 8 predicted proteins | sample 7_EM_MG_FD_207223 | JGI IMG/M metagenome (GOLD analysis project Ga0307507, IMG submission 207223) | Populus trichocarpa ectomycorrhiza microbial communities from riparian zone in the Pacific Northwest, United States - 7_EM | ecosystem: Host-associated > Plants > Roots > Unclassified | place... | reverse complement strand
ACTTATAAGTTATCCATATCCGCTAGGCAAAGTAGGAAAGGGGTGTTAACTTTAACAATATGGAACTCTACTATACCTATTAGTGTAGCTATCTTAATAGAACTAATAGAAGATATAGAACCTATTCCAAACTATACACTAACTATGCCTCTTATAGACTCGTTTAACTGTACTTTATTAATCTTCTAAAGTATAAGAAACTAACCGTATCCTGCTATAGAACGTTTAGAGGCTTTAGTATCAATTATTACACCTATAAACTTTATAGAGGTATAGCGTAAGGTTGTATTATACGCAAACGGGTCTGTGTTAGTAGTAAATGCATCTATTATAGTATTGATGGTTATAACTGCGTAGCTATAAGCTTTATTGGCCAGTTCTGAAGCTATAGCGGTCGCATTATCTAGTTCGATTTCACCGTACAAAGTGTAGTATACTATGGTCTAGTTGTCCTCGTTTAGTAGAGTATTGGGGTCCATATTAATTACTAGAGCGTTAAATGCGTTAGTAATCTCATTATCCTTATTATTGTCCTCATTGTCGTCGCCTTTATAGTCTATAATGTATTGCTTCATTTACTCCTAGAAGCGGTTCTTAAACTTATTCTTAAACTTAGTCTTGGACTCTTCTTATTTCTCCTTAGTATGTTTCTATAAGCAATATCCTTCCCTGTTATATATAAAGCAACATAGTTTCTGTTGGTTGCGGTTATACGGGGGGTTACTACGGTTGTTACAGTTGTTACGGTTATAGTTATTGTCTCTTCTATAGAATCGTTGGTTTGTAAAGAAAGCTTATATCTTCTCCACATACTCTTTCTTGTATGCTGTAATGGACAATTAAAGTTTATTAATAAGGGCTCTAAGGTTATCCGGTGGGTCAGAGACTGCATATCTGCATACTAGTATTCCCTGGCAAGAAGTGACAATTTTATTATAAAGGAAGTCTATGGTTTATAAGGTAGGTCTAAGGCTATACTATAGTTGACAAAGTCTATGGATTAGCAATTAAAGGTATTCACTTGTAAATTTGTCTGTATTTTCTGCCATTACTATTATAAGTGTAATAGTATTCCACTTGTCTAGGTTCTTACGTTAAAATCCTAGTCCTTTAAAGAAATTCTAAAGGTGCTCGCAAGCTTTGGCAAATAGTAGGCGGGATAGTTAGTTTGTGTAGAAGTGGTCTAAAGCTAGTCCTTTTAACATGGTAGGGAATGCCTTAAGGTAAGCTTCTTAGGGTACATCCGCTTAATTACAGATGTTGTAGAATATTGTTAATTTGTAGTTAAGGCTTTCGTTTATACCACCGTATTTCTGCTCCTCTATGTATATCTTAGCTGCATTCGCAATTTCCTTTCTATAGCCGGTTATAGTAATAGGGCGGTTCTCCTCGTCTATAGGTTGTACGTAGAGTTGCTATATTATTATTGCAGGTTAAGGCGTGGCAGATAGTATAGGGGTAGAGGTAGTCGTAGTTTAAGGTATAGTAGAAGGTATAGGCACTGAGGAATGTCTTACTTGTTGCTCCTCCAGGGTTCTGTATATATTGTAATAGTTAATACTTCTTAACTTGATCTTAGTGTCAAACTTTTTCTTAAGTGCGTTTATCTCTTCTCTGGTCCATTCCGTTTGGTCCTCTTTTTATGCTATATCATATAAGGACTAAGGGAGTGATTTGCCTTGTTTATGGTTAGTATTAACCCATACTTCTCTGCTATTTAGACAGTCGTGTAGTTATTAAAGCCAGTATGAGGGGATTTTTGTGAAGGTATTAACCATAAAGTCCTTAAAATGTCCCTAGAACGATTCCTAGAGTATTAAGTCTAACTAGTACTAGTCGTGTATCTCCGTATATACGTATATCTTGCATTATACGTAGTTGGTCAGCTCGTCCTTAGTGACTTCTATTAGGTTAATTCCATCTTCCTATTTAGCTGCTTCTTCCTCCCAGTCTATCTCTATTCCTGACATTTTGTGTTTTATATATTATTCAGGTAAATGGGGTAAAGGTAAGGGTGTTTATAGGGTAAAGGTAGGGGAACGGTTAAGGAGGCGGTTAAGAAGGCGGTTGAGGAGGCGGTTAAGGAGGCGGTTAAGGAGGCGGTTGAGGAGGCGGTTGAGGAGGCGGTTGAGGAGGCGGTTAAGGAGGCGGTTCAGGGGGCGGTTCGAGTTGTTTGAGTAGGGTAAGGTGTTCTGCGCAGTAATTCTTCTGAAATAGATAGAACGAGATATCTAGAAGTCGTCGTAGATACCAGACAAGTACTCCTAGGTAGTTTCTCTTCTTCTCTTTAACTAAAATAGGCTAATATGAAAGGTAGATGAGTATAACTATCTTCCAATCTGCTGTAAGGTGGACAGTATAACTGTCTTTTAAGCTATCTGCGTGTTTCCTAATCTATACGCGCTCACTAATCAGTGTTGGTATGCATTAACAACGTGCAGAATATATATATCGTAATGATATGTACTATGCGGTGTTGTTAGTGGATTCTTCCTTGTTCTATCTACACGTCTTGATGATATATATACGCGTCTCGCGTAGATCACGTGCTTACGTACGTGATATATGGAACGAATATATACCGACAGCCGCACTTTTTATTTTATTAGTAAAAAGATAAGATTATAAAGTCTTTGCTATAACGATAGAAGGCATTAAAAAGGCACTAGAACTAAAATAATATACTAATCCTTAACCTCTTATACCTAAAGAATACTATAATCTAATTAATAAGTTTAAAAAACGATTTATAGACTAACTAGCTCTATACTAAGATAAGCACAATTTTAAGATAGAACTTAAGCCTAGCATAACACTAAAGTCCGGTCTGCTATATGGTATATTATAAGAAGAACTGCTTATAATATAATAATACCTTAATAAGTATCTAGAAAAAGGATTTATTTGCCCTAATTAATCTCCATTTACCTTACCTATACTATTTATTAAAAAGCTAGGAGGAGGCTTAAGATTCTATATTAATTATTAAGCTCTAAATATAATTATAATTTAAACCCAATATCTAATTCCCCTAATTTAAGAAATGCTTAACTATTTAGTAAAGGCATAGTACTTTATAAAGTCTAATATAGTTACTGCCTTTAATAAAATCCATATATATAAAGGAGATAAAAAGTATATAGCTTTTTATATATAATAGGGACTTTTTAATACCTAGTAATACTATTTAGCGTAAAGAACAGTCCTAGCATATTTTAGCAATATATTAATAATACACTTTATAAATTCCTTAATATATTTATTACTATATATATTAATACTATTTTTATCTACTTGTCCTTGCTTTCTAAACATTAGAAACATATTAAAATGGTCCTTAAATACTTATAAAATATAGGCTTATAATGTAATATTAAGAAATGCAAGTTTTACGTGTCTAAGGTTATATACTTAGGCTTAATTATATCCTATAATAGAATTAAAATAGACCCTAAGAAAGTTGCTATAATTATAAACCAGAAAAGCCCTAGTAATATATAAAATATTTAAGGATTTCTTAGATTCGCAAATTTCTATTATTAATTTATTAACTACTTCTTAGAAACTGCTTAGCCGTTAATAAACCTGTATAATTACAGCACCTGGTGTACAAACGCGTATTTACGCGTTCGGTGTAGCAACCACTTATATGCTAACTAATCAGAGGGGAGGCGCGTCAGTATATAGACCATGTAGTCTACCTTAATAGAATCAATAGTCACCACCATCCAAAAGAGCATACGATACTATACGTATTTCGTGCCCCTGGATATAGCTCACTTATATTATTAAATTAATACAAATACTAATCAGTGAGCGCGCACAGATTAGCAATTACTTAATACCTCCCCTAAGTAATACACAATAGCAACCACCTGTTTAATCCTAGTACGACCTACTAGAAGGTTAGAAGTTGGGGATTACGGACTATTACCAACTCTATATACTTATTTAAGTCTTAGTATGGTTTACCAGAAGTTTATAAACACAAATACAGACCTTTACAGAACCCCCTACCCTCTTACAAACCATTACGGACCTATTAATCGCCTTTACGGACCATTATAAGACCTCTTAAACTATTACGGACCATTACAAGACCTCCTCCACCCGCTACAAGCTACTACTACCCGTTACAGCTTATACAGACATACTACACTATATAGTATAGCAGACATTAGTAAGCAAATCAGTAAAGGTTAAAAAAAAGTGGAGATAAGGAGTTAACGTTACGTCTACAAACAATGTTAACAACTATATTTAATTCAAAATCCTTAAATACGGACACTTTAAGCCTACGAACGATGACATATAGGAGCAGTATAAGGAAGATTTTACGGACTTTACAGAAGCTACCTTTAAGGCTTGCAGCCTTATAACCATCCGTAACCTATAAACCCTCCTCTATAACCACAGTGTATAGGTTAAAAAAGACAAATAAGTCACCATTGCACGGTCCTTATATAATATACTATACAAGGAAGACCTAACAGAATAGACTAAAGAGCAGATCTTAGATTACATTAAATTTAACAGACTCTTTACTTCTTTTAAACTTAACAGGATCTCTAGCCTTATAGACAACCTATTTAACCAAATTTATCCTACAGACCTAAGTGGCTTTAGAATTAATCTTACGGGCCAAAGCACACCCAGTACTTAAACTATAGACCGCAATACCCCCACAAACCAAAATACAAACCAAACCCCTTCTGTTACTCAAGTTATAGATCCGCAAACTACCTAAGCAAAGACCTACGGCAAGGAGCTAGCCAACCTGGCTAAGCTCTATACCAACGAATCCAAGTATAGCAGTAAAAACAATAACTTTAACTTTAAACTAACCATCTTTACGGACCTCTGTTAGAAGGCTAATATTCCTAAATAAGAGTTTAGCCAAGCCTACTCTATCATACTGCGCGGCCTAGCCCTTAACCACTACTACACTAACCTTAAAAGCAAACCCCTTGGTGTTCCCTTTAATAAGCTATATAAGGCTATATGCAACTACTTTAAAAGACCAGAATATAAGCGTAATATCCTTACCTAATAGAATGCGATTAAGTTACGGACTGTAATTAACAAGAACACCAAAAAATCAATCACAGAGTGCCTGCAAATTCTCATTAAAGACCTCCGGCACCTATAACACGGCCTTAATATTAAGCTTTAAACAGACGACTTCCTACATAATAAACTTATTACAGCTTGCCAGGAAATAGAACCCTATAAATACGCCTACTATAAGCCGGCAGACACCATAGCCGGCCTTATTAATAATTTACGGTCCTCCATTACAATATATAAAGTCTTAAACCCGCTAGGCAGTACTTAAGCCTTTGTTACAGACCTATAGAACCTATAAACTAACTTAGATACCTACTTTACGGACCGCCGCTACTGCTAGCAGTACCCGCATTAACTAAGTCCTACCCGTAACCCCTATAGTAACTCCCATACAAAAGCATACCCCCATAAACAAACCAGCTAAAAGTGCTTCGTGTATAGTAAAGAAGGATATTGGTCTATAAGGCATACCCAGGAAGAACGTAATAGGTCTAAGAAGAGATTTAATAAACAAATTAACTAGTTTATCTTAGAATACAAAGGAGAGGAAGTAGAGGAGTCCCTTAATAAGTCAATAGAAGCCCTTATAATTAACTTTAACTTAGATACTTAGGAATAGGAGACCTTAGAGACATTCCTAACCACTTTTAGACCTTTTACGGACAGCCAAGCCCTTAATACTATAACCGTATTAGCCAACCGCTCCTTTATACACTTAATTGCACCTAAAAACTAGCCCATAAGCACACCCATTAGACCCACTATAGATATTACAGACCGCAAACAGGACCTATTTATATATATTACTACAGAACGCTATACCCCCAAAGAATTCTATAGCGTTATAATTAATATAGGTGCCTCTAAGAAGTCTACTATAGGTTACAGACAATACCTTGCATATAAGACCACTGTAAATAACAATACGGACATTAATACTATGCAAACTAGGGCCGTAAACGTCTAATTCGGCATCGGCTTAACTATATTAATTAGATTAGTTGTAGTTAAGACCCTAATTGGCCTAGTTAACTTCCACGTAGTAAAAGCGGACACCCCTTTTCTACTCTGTCTTGCGGATATAGATAGGTTATAGGTTTACTATAACAATATTACGGACACCATAATTAGCCCCGTAACTGCCCTAGAAAGCAAGCATATTACCCTGCCAATTATACAACAATTTAGACACCTGTTCCTTATATAGGGAGAGACTTTACAGACCTATATTTAGGAATCTTTTAACTACAACCCGTACTACCTTACCAGTACTAAAATCTACTGCCTATACCACTGTTTTAGCTACCTATTAGCTAAAAAGCTGTATAGAGTCCTTAAACGCTCTAGACATAATAACGTTAACAAGAAGGCAATTAACCACCTAACTAAATACTACTCCTTTTGCCAGAAATACGGACATTCCCTAGGCCGATTTAAGTTCACCCTTTATAAGGATCTTAATTTTAACCACTTAGTATATATAGACATTATATACATTAACAGCAGCCTAGTATTACATATAATTAATAAGGCAACCCATTATTAAGCCGCCCATTAGTTATAAAATATATCCATAAAATATACCTAGGATATTTTACGGACCTACTGGATTAACACATACCTTAGACCTCCTAAGTATATTACCCACAACGCTAGAAGGAACTTTATCAGCAAGGAATTCCAATAGTACGCTATAGCTATAGCTATTTTAACAAAAACCATTCTAGTTAAGGCGCACTAGTCTATTAGGCTTATTAAGCGAGCTTACCTAGCTCTATGGAGAGCTTACTAGATTATTATAAACGAGTATAAGGATATTTAAAAGGAACTAGCTTTACAGATGGCCGTAAAAGCCATTAACAACACCGCTAGCCCTAACAGACTAGTATCCACCCTCTTAGTTTATAGAGCCTACCCAAGGATAGGCAAACTGGACCCTCCTACCCCGTCCGTTATGGATCAAGCAGCTGCAATACAGAAGGCAATAGCCGAAATAGTCAAATTATAGGCCAAACAAACTATTAATAACGCTCTGCGCCACTGTAACGGACCTAATACAACCTTAGTACACAACCTCCCGCTTAATTCTAAAGTCCTTATATAGCATAAAAGTAGTAATTGGACTAGACCTTATTATTTACTAGCTGTAGAAGACAAAACGTACTGCGTATAACTTCCTAGCGGACTAACTAGCTTTAGAAGCACATCTGTAAAACCCTATTTTCGGTCTAAAAACACCTATAACGTTAAACTAGACGAACTAGAAGCACCCGCCAAACTAGACAAACTAAAAGCACCCTTACCTACCCTAGAAGTCCTCCATAAACTCACTAAACCCGCTAAACCTGCCGTAAAGCGTGGCTAAGGACGCCCCTAAAAGCACCCTATAACTAAGAATCCCGCAACTAAGAACCCCATAACAGAGAATCACCTAACCTCCGCAGGCACATCCGCAAAGCAACCCCCACCTATAGATATATCGGTTCTAGTATAGGAAACCCCTTTTACGGACTTATAATATAAAGAGATTAACAGACTACTTAAAAAGGGCGTCTTTGCGATTGTAATGGAGAGAGACGTTCCACAAGGCGTCCGTATATTTAACTTACGCTTTATTAATAAAATTAAGCACCCTAGTACTAATAAAGCCTTTAAAAAATTAAGGCTTGTTATATAAGCTTATAATAACTAGGGAAAGGACTTAGTCCTTACACAATTACCTATAATTCAACGGGTTAGTCAACAGATTATACTTGCACTTATGTCTGGACTACAGCAAACTAAACCTATAGCCCTCTACTTACGGGACATCTCACAAGCCTACGTGCAGTCTAATACCTACCTAAGTAGGGACATCTTTATACAACCACCTCTTGAGCTTAATTTACAACTAGGAACAATTTTACGGGTTATAAAACCACTTTATGGAGTGCCAGAAGCTAGAAACCACTGGTTTAAGATATATCACCAGCATCACGTCCATAAACTTAAAATAGAGCAGTCAACCTATAACCCCTACCTCCTATACACCCTATTAAACGGCCTTAGCATTATTAGACTCTAAATACATAATACCCTCTTCTTAACAAACTAGACTTTTGTGGACACTAAAAAGACTAAACTGCAAGAAGCTAAGTTCTTGGCAAAGCTATAAGAGCAGTTAACTAAGCAGACCCCAATTAAGTTTAACGGAGGTTTAATTACACAAAAGGGCAACTTAATCTAGTTAACTTAGGAACGCTAAGCTTAAAACCTAAGGCTTGTTATAGCAAAGCCTACGGACCTTACCAGTTCCCGCGGAGAGACCCGTAAGACCGTAAATATAAAGGACTAATACATTGCACAGCGTGCAAGAGGCGCCTATATTACCACAGTCTGTTAACCTAAATCTACCTACAACTTATCCTTTGCGGCCCAGGTAACAGATCCACAAGAGGAAAATATTAAGCAGCTTAATAAGCGTATTTAGTGGCAAATTAATAATATAACAAGAGGACTTACTTTTGTACCACTAGACCTAAATTCCCTTAGCGTACTAGTATTTATGAATGCCTCCTTTACCAATAATAGGGACCTATTATCGCAAATCGGCTTTATAATTGTACTTACAGACCATAATTAGGACGTAAATATACTGCATTAGTCTTTAATTAAATGCAAACAAGTAACCCGCAGTGTACTAGCTTCTAAACTATATATACTAGCTTATAGCTTTAATATAGCAGCCGCAATTAAGTTAACAATCTAGAAGATCCTATAATTAGAGCAACTACCTTTAGTCCTATGCACTAACTTAAAGTCCCTTTATAACTGCCTAGTCAAACTAGGTATAACACAGGAGAAGAGGCTTATAGTCGACCTAATGTGCTTGCGTTAGGCCTACAAATAATATAAGATTATAGAGGTTAAATAGATTAGCAGCGGAGACAACCTAGCGGACGCTATAACTAAGGCAAAGCCGTGTTAAGCTCTAAAAACCCTAATTAACATAAATAAGCTTAATCTAAAGGTTATAGAATGGGTAGAACGTGACTAACAGAGCACTTACGGTTTATTTACGGCCCGTTAGAAGGCTATATAGTTTACTTTACAGACCATAAGTAGGACTTACGGCCAGTTTAGAGCACCGTTTAGAAGGCAGCCTAGAAGGCACCTTAGGAGGGATTTCCTATATATTTCTTTTATGTTCTACGGTTCTATTAAAGCAATTACAGGGGCTATACACAAGTGGGCCTATTTTTAAGTGCCGCCAGTGTATAATTACAGCACCTGGTGTACAAACGCGTATTTACGCGTTTGGTGCACCAACCACTTATATGCTAACTAATTAGGGGGGAGGCGCGTTAGTATATAGACCATGTAGTCTACCTTAATAGAATCGACAGTCACCACCATCCAAAAGAGCATACGATACTATACGTATTTCGTGCCCCTGGATATGGCTTACTTGTATTATTAAATTAATACAAACAAAACCTAATAAGAAAGAATATAAAATTTAAATAGACCGCTAAATGCAAATAAGCTTTTAATAACTTAAAATATTGCTTTATAACTGCTTTAATTTTTACCTACTTTAACCCTAACCTTAAATATATTATTAAAATAGACTTGTCTAATTATGCGCTAGGGGGAGTATTATTATAATATAATAAGCCTCTTCTCCTAAAAACTTACCTCTACTAAATTAAACTATAATATATATAATAAGGAACTACTTATAATTATTAGATACTTTAAACAATAGCGTCCTAAGCTTAAAGAATTATTGCTTCTAATATATATATTAATAGACTATAAGAACCTGTAGTACTTTATAACTATAAAGCAATTAATATAGTATTAAATTTATTAGGCTAAATACCTTTTATAATTTAACTTTAAAATTATATATTAACCAGGCAAACCTAATTAAAAACCTAATATATTAATATAATAATTATATAACTGTTAGTTACATAGGGTGACTCACCAATAACGACTACTTGAGTAGGTTACAGTGATGTTGGTTAAAAGCTTCTTATGTTTGGAATAAGGAAGGGCGAGGAGCTTAAAACTCCTCGCCACGCTAGTGCCGCGGCGTCACGTGACAACCGCTTGCCTAATTCCCAACACTAGCAACTCTTCTTTTGTGGTTGCCATCTATATACAAATACTGCTTAACTAGCGTAATAAATATTAATCCTCCTTACTTACTATTGCTATCGCAATATAAGTCTCGCTGTCCTAAATTTTGCCTCTTAGCACGTGGTGCTTTCTTACTTAGAGTCGCGGGTGGATATCATATTAGGGCCGCTAAGGCGCTAATTATAAGCGAGCCAATAGCAATTTTTTATGCCAGGTATAGAAAATCCTAATTGGCTGCTCTTAAATTGCTATATTTTCTACTCCCTTTTAACCCAACCTTTAACTCGTATATATAGAGTATTTATGTTAACGAACGTCTCTAGTGCCTTGTTTAGGTTTGCCTTTGTTATCGCATCTACTGGGTTGTCTTGGCCATTAATCTACTAGTTCTTAAAGAGTTCCTAACACTTATAGGATTACTAAAGTGCCATAATATCAATTATAAGATACTTCTCCTTTGTAGTACCAAGCTTGACTAAACACTTATAGAGGGAGTATAAGTCGGTGTATATAATTATAGGAATAGTAGGGAGTTCGAGCTGATTTATAATTATCTTAAGGGTAGTTCTAATTGTAATTGCTATATTAACTCCGCTAACCATTCTATATATCTCTAACGCTAAAACGCTTTAAGTAACGCGCTTACTCTTAGTTAAGCTCTAATGGATAAGGTTGCCGTAGATTATAAAGTTATTCTCTCTAGTAGATTTATTTGTGATAATAATCTTATATTCTAGCTAGGAGCTAAAATCTTTATTATTTATAAACGATCTATTAACAAATATAAAGAGCTTAGTAGTAGAAAGGTTAATAGGCATATAGAGTAGTCCCTAATTAAGATAATTTATTTGCTAGTAAAGACGCTTATTTAGGGCAAGAACGTCATCCTTGGTTAGTTCCTAGTATTAGGCAGCAACAAAGAGATTAAATAAAGCCTTAGGTTAATAGATAGAAGCGATATAAGCTCTATAAGCGCGTTACTCTATATATCCTTGCTTTAGAGAATTAACATTAATAACATTAATCTTCTTACCTTAGCCCTTCTGGCGTAAAGCAATAGAATCCTTGTTTAGGGAGAGGATGCATCTATTAAAGAGTAATAGTGTGGTTAAATTAAGCTTTTCCTTTGGCTTTGCTATAAGATTTGCCTTTACTAGCTTATTTTCTTTAAGAGCTAAGAATTGGTCGTCTTCTAAGATAATTATATCATCGGTTTATATGCTAATAATTCCGAATAGAGTTCCTATAGTTGTGATAAGGAAGCAGGGATTAAATATAGAAGTAATTATTAAGAGCTTCTCTTTATAGTGCTTGCTATAAGTAGCCCACTAATAAGTTCCTGCCTCTGCAATTCCATATAATGGCTTAAGTACAACCATAATTGTATCTTTGGGATATTGGTAGCGAATTTGCTCTGGAAGGTATGCTAGTATTAAGCGCTAAAGGCGCGTCTCTAATTGGGTATAGGCCTAAGTAATATCTTATAAATAAACCACTATTCTATTCTTTATTAAGGAGGGAGCTAGCGTAATAATAACTCGCTAACTAGCTTGTTAAATTATAGGGGATTGCGTAAGAATTACTTTCTTGCCGTTGTTGTTATAACCTTAAATAACCAGTCTTAACTTCTTAAATGGGGTATTAGTAGCTTTGCCCTTAATTTTATTAACTATTCTTAACTTAAAAATGCGAACTCTATTAAACTTAGTAGGGTTATACTTTTTAAATTTAAAGACTCCTCTTATAATAAAACCGTCAATCTCCTGCTTATTAGATACTTAGAAAGGAGCTTCTAAAGTTATAATACAGCCTTCCTTTTAGAGCTATTTTGTAAGCTTAAAGTCAGCCTTCTCTTTAGCTGTTATAAAGGCTATTAATAACTTATCTCTACTCTTAATAGCAGTAACGAATTGCTCTTTAAAATTGATAAGGTGTTAGCAATTTTGTAATCCCTTTAGGCGACCTCTACCGCGTTGTGGTTACAGCATATCTGCTATAATTGTATTAGGATTATAGTTGTCTTCTAAAGTACGTTAATCATAGTTCTCCTCTAGGGTATCCTCTAGGGTATTCTATAAAGGCTTAGAACTGTTGTTTCTATAGTAGGGCTTAATAACGGTTAATTAAAATTAAGTAGGTCTATAGGGTATTTAAAGAGTGCAAGTCTAACTATTAATTATAATAAGTTTATATAGGCCTAACCATCCTCCCTTTTTACGCCATACGCGTACCTTAGATTGGAGTGGCAGATTAAGCGTAATTAAGGTATTTAGGCCATTTCTTATTCCTAATACGCTGTTGACCTAGCGCGTAGCGTAGAGACGTCGCACCTCTTTTATTACTTTGCGAATAGCCTCCGCTCATTACGTAACGGATAGAGATAGTGGAGAATTGTTAGTTATTTAAGGGTAGGCGCCAAAGACTAGTAATATAGGTACGAGCCTATTTGGGCTAGCGGAATTATTAATAGCCTTAATAGCTATCTATAAGATAAGCTCTTCGCTAGCGCCCTCTAGTTCCAAAGAAATAATCTTATATACTTGTTATAATGGTGTGTAATATTGTTCTACTTTTCTAATACTATTATGTGCCTTAATAGGGACTTCCTTAACCTTAATTTCTATTGCCTTCGCCTATTACCAAAACTCTATAGATAAGAAGTTCCTTCCTACGTTATAAATAACTTAATTAGGGGGTCCTAGGTAGATATTAATCTAGTATAATTAAAGAGTATCCTATACGTTCCTAGCTAATATATCCTTTAGGAAACGTGCGGCTTAGAAGAAGGTTAAGAGGTTAATAACTTAGAGTACTAGCTTGCCGCTAAGATATATAATATTAATAATAATACAGAAGTTAAAGTTGTAGTTATCTTTAAGGGTGAACTTAAATCGGCCAGGGGACTTCTAGTTTATTTAGCAGTAATAGCAGTACTTTATAAGATACTTAATTGTCTTAGCCTTAACTTTATAACCTGCTTATTAAAGAACCCTAAGCAATCTATAAACTAATAGGTGACCAAAGCAATGGTATAGTTAACGTAACTCTAACTTAGTTAAATGGCTTTAAGCAACGCTCCTTTCTGGCTGTTAAAGGAGCAACTAAGGGTAACCCTACTTATATATAACGGGTACCCGATTATCTCCCTAAATAAGTATATTCTTAAGGTTATCTAGCTTAATGCCTAACTTATTTATATCTTAGATGCAGAATAAAAATGGGGTGTTTATGGGAATAATATAGAAAGTAATATATCCTAATGGGGTTTGGACCTTAATTATGCTAAGAGAGATTATAGTACCCTTGCTAAAGCGGATTGTATATTAGCCTGCCGTTAATTAGTTAATTTAAACAGAGTTATTAAGCTGCTAAAGAGCTTGAACTTAAGGTTCTCCTACTATAGATACTCCTGCGGCTCTAGTATCTGGTATAATACTATAGAAGACGTTCGCTAAGTATCTATTATTAAAGGAGAACGCGGAACTTTCCTTTAGCTTATTAAAGATATCTAACTTTGTAACAGAATAAAGCGTAGATTGGTTATTAAGGACAGTAACGGTTTGTATACCATTTACCTCACTATACTTAGTGAAGTATTGGTTGGGAGAGTAGTCCTTAATTTCTATATCTATAAGGAGCTGTTTGGCCTCGTTAATTTTACCCTTAAGATCTTCTTCGCCTTTATATTGAACTAGGAAGCTTTGGAAGTAGGCTATAATAACCTCTTAGTTTCTGACGTTTTGTGCGCTCTGGCGAAACTTATTATATACCTCCTTTTGTCTATTAAGGGGGTGTCTAGTTAACTAGCAATTTGGCTTTTTATAAATATAGCACTTCTTTTAACAATTGCTCTAAAATAAACCTCCATAATTGCCTTGTGGTTAACGTTAATTATACCCTCTACTATATCCCCTACCGCGGCCACCATATGTTTAGTCGGTCTAGTTGTAATTATATTAGTTAGCCGGGTCGATTAAAGTAGGTTAGGGTTAGGTATTAAATTACTATACTTTTTAAGAGCGCAGAGCGGTACTAATAGAGGATCTTAATTAAGCATATACTCCTTTATAAGTATTTGCAGGATTAAAGAGAGTAAGGTTATATTCTTTAACACCTTAGTATACGCTAATAATTTAATTATGTAGGCTAAAGTCCTCTTAATATAATTTGGATAAACTATGCTAAATTATCTAAAATTAATTAAAGAGCTTTTGGAGATAATTAAGTTAAGAGACATCTAGGTTTGTCATAATAATCCTTAGAAAGGTAGTCTCTCTCCACTCTAATATATACTACTGCTTATTCTCCTCTGTTTCAAAGTGGCATCTTATCTTATATATTATTCGGTTGAAATTGTATCCTTTTCCTACTAAACAATCATAATAGAAGGTACTAGCGCGGCCCTTAAGCATAATAGAATAGGCGTTATAATATTAGTTAGGTTCCAGTCCAACCTTCTAGCAATAGTTATAGAAGATACGCAGCTTTGAATTAAGGATATTATATAGTTCCCCGCTAAACCTCTTTTCCTGGTCTGAATAGAGCTTTATAAGCTCTATAAGCATTTTTAAGGTGCCTCCGAGCGGTGTTAGGCCACATTGAAATTGCATTAAAGATTAAGGTAGGGATTGCTTTATAGGCTATAGTAGAGATATAGATCTTAATAGAACACGGCGTAGTACCTAATCTTGCTATAATAGAGTTCGAAGGTTATTAAATCGCGAAGTAAGGGGATCTTGCGCTTGCTCTTATTTAGTAGTCAAAGTTGTGGGTTAAATTAGTGGATCCTAGGGAGCTAAAGACAATAGAAGTAATAGATACGGAACATAAGAACTTATGCCTGGAGCAATAGAATTTAAACGTGTTTCTATTAGTATATTATTTAGATTCTATTGTGAGTTAAGCTTCTTTATAGTACGTAGTTAGTGCTCAATCTCTTATGGAGTCCATTTGTGCTCTTTTTTTACGTTAATAACTTGCTCCTAAATATTGTCTCTAATAGCGCTTCTATCTATAGGGACAAATACTCCATTCTCCTAAAGGAAGTTACGGAAGTCTTATATAATAAGCTTGTTCGCAAGAGCCCATGTTTCCTTTATCCATCTAACAAAGTCCTCCTTTATGCAATACCATAGTATAGTGTCGTTGTATTCGCTGTCTGTATAGTGTACCATATAGTATAATAAGAATCCGTTTAGGTTCTTTTACTTGGCGTTTGCAGGGTTGATGTCTTTATTCTATATCTTTAGGTTAATGTCTTCCTCGTACTTCTTTGAGTAGGTTAACGCCATAATAGGTTAAAGGTAGATAGGGTTTTCGGTTTTATAAAATCTTATAGGTTTGCTATTAAGAGGTAGGCAATTTAAGATATTATTTAACGCGTTTTGGACGTTAACTTAGGACCTTAAGTTTAGTAACACTTCTAACCTAAAGTACTCAACCAAATCTTCGTAAACGTGGTTGTTCTGCGTAATGGACGCAACTTGGTATCTCCTAGTACTCAGTGACACTTCTATTACTAGTTTTCCGCAAGTCTAAGGTAGTATAGTATCGCTGGGATCCATTCCATATGAGCGCATATAGCACCCCTATACGAGACTGTCTCTTCTATTCAAAAACCTAGCTGCTCTGTGGTTAACTGTGTATTCAACCACTAATCAGTGTTAGTCATATAGGGTAACTCACCAATAATAACTACTCGAGTAGGTTACAGTAATGTTGGTTAAAAGCTTCTTATGTTTGGAATAAGGAAGGGCGAGGAGCTTAAGACTCCTCGCCACGCTAGTGCCGCGGCGTCACGTGACGACCGCTTGCCTAATTCCCGACAATAACCTACCTATAAACGCTTTAGATAAACGGATTATAAATTAATTATAGGTTTTACTGCCCCCTAAATATTTTAAGAAACTACATCCTATATTCCTAAATACAGAACTTAATAAAAATTAATTAGAAATTAATAAACCAATAGAATATAAATATAAGAATAATATATAGATAATAGATAATAAAAGCGATTTAAATAGGAAAATAATAGTATAAGGATATTACACTTACTAAATATAAAATATAAAATAATTAATTATACTATTAATAGAAGATAGTAGTTCCAAATTCTAAACCTTTATAATTTAAGATACTTAAATTTGTATATAACTTCCCTATAGTAGGGCATCCTAGCTATATAAAGACTTATAAGATTATTTAATAAGTATACTACTAGCCTATAATATATAACTATATACAAAAATATGTTTAAGTATATAGAATGTATATATATAGAAAGACCTCTTATATAAAAAAGTAAGGAGTACTTTAACCGCTACTAATTCTAATATAAAGATAGCGCGATATCTTAATTAACTTTATAGTTAACTTGCCTAACAGTAATAGGTTTATAAATATTATAGTAGTTATTAACCGCCTTATAAAAATGCGACATATAATTCCTATAGACTTAATTAATGCGATATTAGTAGCCAAATGTTTTATTAAGTACGTCTTTAAGCTATATAGACTTCCTAACTTAATAATATCCAACTATAGAAGCTAGTTCGTTTTAGACTTCTGGCAAGCTCTATATAAACAATTAAGTATTTAAATATAACTTTTAACTGCATTTTATCTAAAGATAGATAGTTAAATTAAAATTGCAAACGTAATTATAGAATAATACCTATAAATATACTGCTCCTACCTATAGGATAACTAGAAAAAATAGCTGCCTTTAGCTAAGTTTACTATAAATAATATAATAAATATATTAATAGGTATAATACTATTTTACATAATCTATAGATAAGACCCTTAACTTAGATTTAAACTATAACCTAAAGTTAATATAATAGGACCTATAATTAAATAGATCTAGTTAATTAACGTATATAACTTTACTAATAAAATAAAATAGTTAATAGAACTATTATAAAGTAAATTAATATATGCTTAAATAGTATAGAAATGGCATATAAATAAAGGATAAGCTCCCGCATGGGATTTTAAGGAAAGTAATATAGTTTACCTAAATATATAACCCCTATAAACTTAACGGCCCTTAAAGAAACTTAACTAGAAGTTTATAGGCCTATACTAAATTAAGAAGAAACTAAGCCTATATATTTATAAGCTTAAACTACTACCTAAGATAAAGATATACCTAACGTTTTATATAAGCTTATTATAACCTTTAAAAGATAATTCTATAACTTACAAATTTTCACTACTACTTTTCATAATTATTAATAACAGTAATAGTTCTTACTTTATTAACTTAATTAATAATATATAATAGAAAATATAATCTAAATAATTTAAACTTTTTATTAAATAGGAAGAATATAAAATATAAACCTAGGAAACCTATAACCAGATTAAGGCCAACGCGCCTTCTTTAGTAAAAGAATTCTATAAGGACCATTCTTTGCGGCCTATTTTAGCTAAATAGATATAATATAAAGGTAAATAACTACCACTTAATATAAATATATAAAATATAATAATAGGAAACTTAAATTTAAAAAGAACTTAAAATATATTATAATACTTATAACGCAATAAGTTATAAATTCTTAACTAAATTAAATTATTTTGGACCTTTGGCTAAAGGGGGGGTACTATAATAGGACTAGCCCAGTTATAGTAGAAATGTCTTAGTAAAATACTTAATAGATAACTATCTACAACTATCTACAACTATTTATTATTATTCATTGCTTAACGTCCGATTCGGATCCCTGTTGGGCCCACGCGGACTACTCCTTATATACATGTGGGGAGAAAACTCTATTTGAGAAAACCCCGTGATCCGTCTCCCCGCCTTT
>Ga0307507_10006448_pt1 | contig 18015 bp, 17 predicted proteins | sample 7_EM_MG_FD_207223 | JGI IMG/M metagenome (GOLD analysis project Ga0307507, IMG submission 207223) | Populus trichocarpa ectomycorrhiza microbial communities from riparian zone in the Pacific Northwest, United States - 7_EM | ecosystem: Host-associated > Plants > Roots > Unclassified | place... | reverse complement strand
TAAGAAGTTTGTTACAACAACTTAGTCTAAGCCTCCGGTACTTAGTCTCGTTATATACCGCACTTTGGTATAGAGATAGTATCGTTACCCTATCGATTCCCGCCACCACCCAGGAGGCGGTTACACTATGTGCAGCTCTAGCTATGGTAAAAAAAAACCTCTGTGACAAACCAACCAGCGCCAGGGAAAATGCTTTCAACCCAAGTCCCTATAGTATGAGACCAACTGCACACCAGCCATGCAAAATAAGGAATCAATCTCTGACTACAGGGGCAGAACCAGAAAGATCAAATAAATACATGGGCAGGAATCAACAGGAAAACCCTTGCTGTAGACAGGAACAAAATGAATAATTGTTATAACCACTAATGAAAACCTAAAGTAATAGACAATAGAAGAAGACCAATCGGAGAGCCGGGGCCACTATAAACCGTTGCGGGGTTGCACAAACTAAAGAATAAGCCAATGCATTGACATCCGCCACCAAGAGAATGCAATATGACGACTAAGCGTAACCGAGTGGTGCAACGGTTGAGAAATCGCGAGGGCAGCATGAGGTGAAAGGATAGTAAGATGACAGTTGAGTGAGTAAATTGTAGCTGTAATCAGGCAACGGGACGAGAACATCAGGGGGGAAAGGAGCGGCAGACTCAATAACCGTGGAAACTATCGGTAACCATGTCCGTGTCTGACCAGGCCACCTCTAAAGGAGGTGAAGAGAATGAAGAAATCCACTGTTGCCTTTTGAAAAGGTTGCTCCTACTATGAATGTAATCTCAGCCATCTGTAACACCAATGAGAGGGTGTTGCCGACCGTGCAGGCGTTAAGCGAGGCAGCAGAATACAAGCGAAAAGAGGCGGTAATGGGGCCAAACGACCCCTAGAGAGAAGGACGCCAGGGTCCAAGGACATGATGAGGGAGGTAAGGCGATAGGGGTGGGTGCAGCTCATGGAGAGTGCGGCATCAGCAAAAACATACCTTGCGTCAGGCACACCGCTGTTGTGTTAGGATACCAGGTACATTAACTTTGCGCCCTAACCGTTAGGTGCACCCAGAGCTGGGTTGCCGCCTTCGCGTGCGCCAGCTGGGTTAGGAGGTAAACTTGCCATACAGCCTTACCCCGGACGCTACTGGCTACACAACCTTACACCCCATGTTTCCTGAGGCAGCTCACAACACCATCACATCTCCCGATGCACCACTCATTGACTCCACATTCAGGGTACCTCTTGAATATGACCCCTAGCTCTTTCCAGTCATCTCTCCTTTTTGGAAAGGGGGTACTCTTGGCAAAAATGATTCTGTGGGTATGGGCGTCAAGTGCGCAAGCCAGTGTACTCTTAATCTTAATATGGCACTAATCACACCAGCCTGCCAGTGTGTGACAAAGAGTTCTATTTTCAGAACTTGATCTTTCAGGGAGCGAAAATGCCTCCTTACTCTAGTGTGAAAGCGAGTGATACCTATGACAGTCTCTACTACTAGTACTAGGAGTTGTGGTGGTTTCTCCACACTTAGCCTTTGACGCGATGCGACTACTCTCTTTCCCCTCACCGCTAAACATCATCACCCCCACAGCTACCCTGAAGACTTCACCACAACCACGCTACCGATCCTGATTCGGCCACCTGCATCATTCTGGGCTCGTCGCCAGCTACACACTGGTATAGGATTCATCCCAACCTGACAGTTATTGACCGGATTACTGGGCTGGCGATTTTAATATTTGGTGGCTGATTCCTCTACAGCCGCGGGACAGATTCTAGTTCTGTTTCTTCAAGGTTGTTGGGCTATGCATCAGCTACACAATGGTATAAGGCTCATCCCTACGCAGGCAATACTCATGGAGTTGCAGACCCTTCTTTAGGCCATGGCGGAATATTGCTCGATGGCTGATTACACCAGAACCGCTGGACAGACTCCAGTTCTGTGTTCTCGACATTATTAGGCTCAATGCCAGCCACACCCCGGTATAAAGTACGTCCCTGTCGCATCGCAACTCAGGATTTCGCTGTTTTCTGTGGACGGAGCCTTAGTGCGCATGCTGGCGGAACCTTTCTCGATGGCGGATTGCTTCACGACCACTTAACGGATTCCAATTCTGTTTGCGGCAGGTGATTGGGCTCGATGCCAGCTACGCATCGGGATAGGTTACGTCCCTGTGACATCGAAACCCAGGATTTCGCTGACTTCTCTGGAAGGGGTCTCTATAGTAACCGTGGCGGAATTTTGCTTGATGGCAGATTACTCCACGACCACAGGATGGATTCCAATTCTGTTTCAGGGTGGTTGTTAGGCTTGGCAGTTGCTACGCAACCGTATAAGGGACGTCCTTGTGGTATCAAAACCAAAGAGTTTGCTCTCTTCTGTGGAGGGGCTCTTAGGTAGTATCCTGGCGGAACTTTACTCGATGGCTGATATCTCCACGACTACCAAACGGATTCCAATTCTGTTCCCAGGAGGATGTTGGGCTTAAAGCCAGCTACACAACGGTATAGGATACGTCCCTGTCCCATGAAAGCCCATGAAGTGACTCTCTTCTGTGAAGATATTAAGCTGGCGGAATTTTACTCAATGGCAGATTCCTCTACCACCACTTGGGGGATTCCAATTCTATTTGCCGGAGTTTGTTGGGCTCGACGCCCGCTACCCCAACGGTATAAGGTACCTCCCTGTCCCATGAACGCCCATGAAGACATTGTCTTATATTGAGATACCAAGCTGGCGAATTTTTGCTCGATTGCAGATTACTCCACAACCAGTTGACGGATTCCGGATATGTTTGCTGGAGGTTGTTGGACCCGACGCCAGCTACGCAATGGTATAAACTACATCCCTGTCACGTCAAAACCCAGGATTTCGCTGTCTTCTGTGGAGGGGGTCTTAAGTACTATGCTGGGGGAATTATACTCGATTCCAGACTCGTGCACAACGGCGAGACAGATTTCAATTCTGTTTGCGGGCGGTTGTTGGGCATGACGCCAGCTACAGGCAGGTATAAGGCCCATTCCTAAGTGGTCAATAACCATGAGGTTAACATTCTGACTGGGAGGGATACCCAAGGAAATAGCTGGAGGGATACCTGGAGGAGTCATAGGGAAGCCATGAGTGAGGTACCACCTCTATTAAGTAGAATTAGAAATTCATTAGAAGACTATCCAAATAGAGTATTTGAGTGTAAAATATATTGTGACCCAGGTCAGAAAGCAAAGGAGGGACCCTTGACCTGGTTCCAGAGTTAATCCTGAGGATTAGGTTCCGTATCAGGCTGTACTAGGTAAAAATGATGGTGCCCTAGTGCTGCCTAGAATATATCGTGTTGTGACAGGTGACGCGGGGCTGATATGGTGTCGCACCAGGTGACGCCGTGAAGAAAGGGTGTTGTGCAAGTTGCGCCGAGTGATAGTTAGTTTAAGTGGTTGGTACCTGATTTGCAGTTGACATGATGTGCGCTAGGTGCCCCAAGGATCATTTTTGCTGAGAGGGAGTGGATGTTGACAATGAATGATCATGGTGTTGTCACAAACGGTGACTAAGCAAGGCAGACTCGCACATGACTAATAGTTATTAGTCATTGGTTTGTTATCTTTCACACTATAAGATCAGTTGACTTATAGGTTTTCACATGACGACAGAATGACGTGTCATTCGTTGCTTGTTATTGGTTGATATTTGACATGACCCACGATTGTGGTCATCTGATTTATATATCTCCCACATGACTCCTAGTTATGAGTCATTGGTGCCACGCCTTTGACCCGGTTTGGGCACATGACTTGTTTTAAGGGTTTTGATTGGTTGCAAGATATGGCGCAGCTGACTGGGACGAGTCAGCCGATGGATTTCAGATATATATGAGTCTCTATGAGTCATGAGTCAGGTGATGCGAGAGTATGACTCACGTGGTGTTGGGGTTTAGGGAAGAACCCCTACATAAGGTCACCCTCAAGGCATGAGATTTGGGTCACGAAGCATCTCGCCTACACACCCGGCGATTGAAATCTCAACAACATGAGAATTCATCGTCAACATCCACCACCCTTCCACTCTGAGTGAGGTGCACCCGCACTCCCCGTGAGCTGCCCCTGTCCTCTCCGTGAGCTGCACCCGCACTCTCTGTGAGCTGCACCCCCCCCCTCCCACCTTACTTCCGTCATCATTTCCTTGGGCTCTGGCGTCCTTGTTTCTAGGGGTCGTTTGGCTCTACTCCCTCATCTCTCCGCTCGCGTGTCCCTGCCTCGCTTAGCACTCGCACCGTCGGCAACACCCTTTAGGCCATGTTACCGACGGCTCGGACAACCGTTCGCAGTAGGAGGAAACCTTTGAATAGGCTATGGTTGATTTCTCCGTTCTCTTTACCTCCACTAGAGGCTGCCTAGTCAGACACGCACATGGTAACCGATAGTTTCCATGGCTATTGTGTCTACCCCTCCTCTCCACCTTCAGGTCGCTTCCCGTTGGTCTGTTACAGCTACAATCCACTCACTTGGCTGGCACCCTACTCCCCCTTCCCCTCACCTTGCAATTGCTCCACAGTCGTGCCCCTCGGTTCCGCTCTGTTGTCGTGTTGCACTACCCCGGTAGCGGATATCAACGCCTGGGGTTCATGAGTAAGGCTTGCAACACCACAACAGTTTTAAGTGGCCCCCACACTCACATTGTTCTTCTTTTATGGTCGGATAATTTGGGTTTCATAACTGATTATCACAAGGATTTATTTTATTGTTTGTATCTACGGCAAGGGTTTTCCTGTTGATTTCTCCCCACATATTTATTTGACTTTCTTGTTCCTCCCCTTTAGTCGGAGTTTGATTTCCTATTTTGCATGGCTATTGTGCGGTTGGTCTCGGCCCAGAGAGACCTGGCTATATGGCTTTTTCCCAGGTGCCAGGGTGGATAAAAGATAGGGGATGGGGTTTTTTCTTTACCATAGCTAGCGCTTCATGTAGTCTTTGTTCCCAGTAGTTGATTAATACAAAGCACATGATACAAAACAAAAGAAAAAAGTTAAAAAACTAAAAAAAGGCGTGAGATTTGGGTGCTTCATGCAACCATCTAAGTGCTTTGATACACTATACATTCAATACAAAGATCTTTCTCTATCACGTATTCGGGAAACAAGACACGACTCTCTTGTATACTGTCAGCCATACCAAGAATGCCAACCCATAAGGCTCACGCATAGACCCCTGCATACCAAACAGTAAAGGTACAAAGTACCAGATACATCTCCGTCTAGCTTAAGATGATAGTGACGTCGCTCCGACTATAAGGTCTCGTGTTCGATTCACAGCCGCGTCCTAGTTATTATTAGTTAAAATATAATTATGCAACAAGTCATAAACATGACGGGGATAATAGCGCAAAGGCGTCTGAGAGATTTAAGTGTGTGTTCCCGTTTTTGGATGCCCATAGGGTAAGAACGAGAGTTCTCTAAGATGACGGACGGAATCAGAATAAACACTTAAGTATAATAGCGTATGACGATACCAGAAGACACATAGCGGAGACCTCCGGGCCCGCTCAGAACCAGTCCATACGCACATAAGACAGTGAGCGCAAATTGCTATTCGAACAATTGCTGCCACAGGTCAGTTAGGAAACCTGATGCGCAGACAGTGACGAACTCTCGCGCATTGAATGGTCTGACACCTTTGAAGTTGGCCGCTTCATATACGGTTCGGTGAAGAGATGTTACCAGGTTGGCATTAGTCGGCTGCGTGTACTCTAGACTGACCTATTATTCATGGGACTGACACACCCCCACGATAATGTGGTAGTCTACGTCTTCATCATGTGAGGATGGAGTCGAAACAGTTGTCAGGGTGAAGAGGTGTTCGCACTTACGAGTTTAGAGAACTTTGTTCGGTCGATACTTAGTTAGTATGGTTAAGACATGTAGCCCGCGAACACTCAGACGCGGAATATAAATATCGAAGTGCCTCCCTCGCTTAAAAAAGAATCATCAAGCCCAGGAGAAGAGATCTTATCAATATAATAAGTTTGACAATTATTATTTCCTCATTATCTTTACACTACTCGAGTAACTTAGTTACACCTTATTACGGGCCTTCCTAGACAAGATTCTCCATCTAAGACCAGTCTAGCACAAGGCCTAGTCCGGTATCATAAGTCACCTTACCGGCTACCCCTAACATATACGCCTAGCCATTGACGTTGCTAGATAAGAGTCAACGGACCTAGCTGTCGCAACGGCTATTGAGCTAAGAGAAGGGATCCTTAGCGAACTATCGGTTACCTGCAGCAAGTATCACCCTGAGAAGAGAGGATTGTAACATCTGGTTATGTAACCCGAGCAGTGTCTAATAAACACACAAAACGGAGACCAACAACAAAAACGACATTGACCCCCCAGCCGAAAATCTCAACCTTTCATAACTAGGAGAAGTACTAGAAAGAGCCTTAACAGAGGAGAGGGCGCCGAGCCCTACAACAGTTGAACAACCATCACCCAGTGGATCAGAAGAAACAGAAGAACAGGGAAGAACACGACGAAACACAATGGCGGCGACAGCAGCACAACGCCGAGCGAGAGCCTCGGAAACTAGCACTCTCCTGAATCCGGAACAGATGAGACAAATCATCCCATCTCTGAGCGGAGGAACCAGAAAGCCCAAAGTCAACGAACCAGAGGTGTACTGCGGAGAAAGACATAAACTACCAGGATGGCTAACCCATCTCATAGTAAACTATAGGACAGGAGGATGGCAGAACAGCCATGACGAGGAAAAGATCCTCTATGCAACAAGCCTCCCAAGGGATGACGCAGGAACCTGGATCATGCCATAGGCAGAGGACTGAATCACCCTAACCTGGAACAATTGGGCAGGGTTCAAAGCAGAATGACAGAGCCAATTTGTCGGAATTGACGCCAAAGGAGAAGCAAGAATAAAACTAAAGAACGTGAAACAAGGGAAACCATCGGTCATGGAATAAAGGAACGAGTTCCGCCTCGTGGCTAGCGAAGCCGAGTTGCACGACGCGACCGCAGGAGAACTACTCCTAGGGGGGATGAACACAGAACTTCAATTGGCCTGGGGAGCCAGCAACGAAGGATATGAGAACCTCGCGGTCCTAGCACAATGGGCAATCCAAAAGGAAACCAAGCTGGAAACGGTCAGACATATTGAAGTATCACCATCAACAAAGAAGATCGGACGAGAAACCATTACACCACGAGACCCAGATAGGACATAGCGACCCATAAACCACGTCAATCAGAACTTTGCCGACCCCATGGAATTGTATGCCACCTGGAAACGAGTGAGGTTCAACATCTCAAGCGAGGAATTGAACCGAAGAATTCGAGAACAACTATGCCTCAAAGAGTTACCACCTGGGCACATAGCCAGGAACGGCACAAGGAAGAAAGTGCCAAAACCATTCAACGCACAAGCCCGGAGTTGGCAACCCACGACGAAAGCTGCCCCTTCGCAGGGGAGAGCCAAGATGAGGGAAATCGGGGTTGAACAGCAATCTGAAATGTCGGGAAACGACGAATGTCCCCTGTAAGAGATGGTCTGAGGGACAGACCCGAACGGAAACCCATCATCATGGAAACCTACTACAGACAACTCAATGACCCGGATACACTCGAAAACCACAAAGACCATATCATGGTCAAAATACAACTACACGGGCAAGAGAGTCAGTTACTATTAACGCCATAATTGACTCACGAGCAACAGAAGACTTCATCGACCGCGAAGTTTGCAACAAACACGGGATCAAGATGATCAAAGCAAAAAACCCAAGGGAGGTATACCTCGCGGACGGAAAACCAAGCGCTATAGGCCCTGATACCCATATGACGAAAGTACCTATGGACATTAGTAGCCACAGGGAATTGGCAACCTTCCAACTGGCATACCTCGGAAATGCAGAGGTCATCCTGAGGATTCCGTGGTTTAGAGAACAGAATCCGACAATCGATCGGAACTACAAAAGGATCATATTCCACAGCGAACGATGTACGACTTTGTGTTTGAACAGTTTAGTCGTTGCATATGCGATTCCCGAAGAGAACGCCCTGGAAGAGAATCTTATCACCATATACTTCAAGCTCCATGCCAAGAAAGGCAGGACGGCCAATGACCAGAGCTTCAGAGTTAAGACGCTATCATTCGAAGGTAACGTGCCTACGAAGCGATCAGCCAAGGAGGCAGGACACGACCTGTACGGAATTGAAGGAACCGACCTTCTTGCCAGAGGGGACGCAATTGTTGGGACGGGGATAGCTATTGGATTACCTCATAACACCTATGGAAGAATTGCACCACGAAGCAGTCTAGTAGTCAAACACCCACTCCTGACAAATGCAGGTGTGATAAACTCCGACTACGGAAGTGACCTAAAGGTGGTACTAGCCAACCTAGGAGACCAACCATACCGAGTGGAAAAGGGCGACCGGATCCCACAACTAATCATTGAAAAAATCGACAACAGGGACCCCCCAGAAGTCACCCAGTTGGACAATACCAAGAGAGGAGATCAAAGGTTCTGGAGCTCCAACACCACCATGGACCAAGAGGTGAAGGGCCAGAGTACCCAACCACAGATTCAAATCAACGAGATATCGGCAAAAGTGTTCTGACCGTTCTTCCGCATAGGAGAAACAAGCGGTATTCCAAGATGGGATAAAATCGAGGACGAAATTCAGTCGGAAGCTATCAACATTAGCACAGAACTGGCTATAAAAAACAAAAAGAACAATGAAGCCCTAGACATTAGAGCCACGGTCCCTTAAGAATATCACCACCTGTTGGATGTGTTCAAAAAGTGAGAAAGAAGGACGGGACTGCCCCACCGGCCATGGATCGATCTAGGAATCGATTTGGAAGAAGGAACAAGAGTATCCATCAAGAGGATATACCACCTCAGTTACGACCAATTGGGGAAACTCCAGCGATACATCAAACAAAATGAAAATTGAGTATGGATCCTGAGGGTGCAGTCAGGTAGGGCGTCACGAATCATGTTTGTCAAATAATCAAATGGCAAGCTCGGGCTGTCCGCCGATTATTGAGCGCTCAACCAAGTTATCAAAAAGGATCGACACCCACTACCACTCATTAGGGAAGGACTATATACACTGGGAGGAGCCAAGTACTTCATCAGGTTGCACATCAAGGACGCCTACTACAACATTCGGATCAGGGAAGGGGACAAATTGAAAACTCTCTTTTCAATAAAATTAGGAACCTAGAAATATCTCTTCATGCCATGGGGGCTATGCAACGGCAGCGTTCCAAAGATGAATCAATGAGGTCCTTATGAAATACATTGACATGTGTTACATCCTCTATCCGGACGATTGACTCATATATTCGAACACCCTACAATAGCACCGAGAAGACTGCACCAATATCCTTGAGGTAATACGAAAATCCGGGATGAAGGTCAAAACATCCAAATGTGAATTCCACCAAAGCGAAACAGAATACCTAGGATGTATCATCGGAAAATAACGGGTCAAAACTGACCCAGTTAAGACACTGGACAGCCCCCAAGAAAATCAAGGAGGTCCAATTCTTCCTATGTTTCTACAACTTCTACCGACCATTGATAGAAGGTTTCAGCAGGACAGCCAGACCACTATACGGAAGGACAAAAAGAGGAATGTATCGGCCATTGGGAGTGGGGAGATAAATAACAAAAAGGGTTGCACGAACCAATGACAAAACTCACCACAGCACCAGTACAGGTCTGCTTCGACCCCCTCACACCAACCAAGATCGAAACAGATGCCTCAAAATAGGACTGCGCCAGTATAATATCTCAACAGTGCCAGGATGGAAAACGGAGGACAGTGGGATATCGATCCAAGACAATCAATAACACCGAATGCAACTACGATATACACGACAAGGGAATACTGGCAATAGTCCAGGCGTTCCACCAATGGAAACGGTACACGAGAGCTAGTCCGAAGCCAGTACGGGTCCTCACGGACCATAAGGACTTCGTAACCTTCATGACAACGAAGGAACTAAGTGAAAGACAAGCACGATGGAGGCAAGAATTAAATCAATACAACTTCGAAATCCAATACCGACCAGGAAAGAAGGAGGGAAAGTCAGACGTCCTCACAAGAACAGAGAAAGAGCTACTCACAACAGACTCACAGGAAATGTGTGGATCTTATTGCCAAACGAACAATACTGGGATATCCCAAATACTGAAAAAATCGACCTCGACCATTGGAAACAACCAAGTTTCAAGACAAAAACGAGGGAGAAATACAGAAAGCAGCAGGGATGACAACGAAATTCAGAATATCAAAAGAAACCTGGACAAAGGAAAGAAAGAAATGAAAGGAATAGCACTGGGTCTATGTCCATGGAAGGATAACCTCTTATGATACCAAGGAAGGAGTTGGATACCGAACAACAAAAGGGTACGAACGACTCTTATCGTCAATGACCACAACCCCCCACAAGCAGGACAAGGGGGTGGGACGGCTAAAACTATCGAACTCATCAATCGACGATACTATTGGCCAAAGATAAGTGAAGATATTAAACGATTCATCAAAAATGGCGACACACGTCAGAGGACCAGAGTGGTCCGACATGCACCCGACGGATTGCTACAGTCAAATGAGGCCCCCGCCTGACTGTGGAAATCAATGGTTATGGACTTCATTAAGGACCTGCCGAAATCAGAAGTTTATGACACCATACTGGTGGTCATCGATCGGCTGACCAAAATGAGCCATTTCATTCCATGCTCCAAGGAGCTAGACGCATGGCAGTTTGCCAATCTCTTCATGAAAGAGAGTGTCAGGCTACACGGACTGCCACACGATATCATCACCGACAAGGGAATACTATTCACCTCAGACCTAGGGAAAGAAACTACCGGCCAATTGGGAATAGAACGACAACTCAGCACAGCTTTCCACCTAGAAACAGACGTGGAGACCGAACAAAGCAATGTCATATTAGAACAATACCTACAAGCATACATCAACTATCAACAAGACAATTTGTGTGGTTACCTACCACTTGCAGAATTTGCATACAACAGCAGATATCAGGAGACTAATAAAAACAAACCCTTCTTTGGAAATTACGGAATCAACCCCGAATACGAGATGATTGGTCATCTGATCCAAGGAAAGCAAACAAAATCAGAAGAAAAAACCCAGTTACATAAGTTATTAAGAACCATAAGGGTGGCCGCGCAACTACGACAAGGAGAATACTATACTCTACGCAGAAAGCTTGATCCAAATCTACCGTCAGGAGACATGGGGTTGGTGTTACCACGCAACATCAGGACCACAAGACCATGGAAAAAGTTGGACAAAAGAGAAAATCGGACCATTTAAAATCTTGATAAATATTGGAACAAGCGCATATAAGGTGGCCTTACAGCCCTCAATGGCCATATAGAACACATTCCACATCTTCCTCCTTGACCCTTACCAGGACAACCGATTCCCCTCTCAGATCAAAGAACCCCCTTCTCCTATTCAGATAGAAGGAGAAAACGAATAGGAACTCAACCATATCATCCACTCTCGACTCCACTAGAACAAGCGCCAATATCAAGCTAAGTGGAAAGGCTCTTCACCCGAACACGACCAAGTCTAGTATCCAGCAGCAAACTTCAACAATGTGGAATAGGCAGTCAAATGATTCCACCAGTGCTACCCAGGAAAGCCCGGAGTAGATAAACCTCATGATCAACAGAATGTCCTCTGGACCTCCCCCCGTTGTCAAAGAAGAGCGACGCTCACACACCTCTGGGGACGACACCTAGCATGTGGCTCGCAATGCTACCCCCACTAGCCCGGATTATTCGGCCTCTCCAAGACGAGAGGTGGCACAGGCCTTCATGAAGTGGACGGAGTGCGTCGACGATGGATATCAAACACATCTAAGCGAGAAACAAGGGTCGGGCTGTTACCAACAACCCACCAGGAGATCGAGACATCCAAGGGTCGCCCACGACCATGACTGGCGGCAGGACATGGACGCGAACCCAGGACAGGACTGGACAGCACAATAACCATCTCAACGACGAAGAGCCAGAAGCGCTCATCATGAACTCAGAAGCTTTGAGCATTGTTTCAATGACAAGTGCAACGACCACCGATAGGAAAAGGTAAATGCAGGCTATTACCCCCTAAAGGTGGGAGAAAAGGGGACACTGTCAAAAAACAACAGAAGGGAACACAAGAAGAGAAGACCTGCGTGGACACGACTGGGAAGGGAAGCGAGCGAAAAGGGCATTCCAGACGAGGAAGCCGTGGAAAGGAAAATCGCGGACCTCCGAGGCCGACTGGGTCGCGTCGCCTAAATCATAATGGCAAAAGACCACAACCTTAAAAGACTCGACAGGGAACAAGATAAGCTACAACAAGCCTACAATCGAGTCAAACAGAGGATGTCCCAAATTGGAGGCTGACTCTGGAGAGAAGGAGTTTAGCATTGTGGGACCGATGCAGGAGGGGGAATGGAGCTAATATCACAAATGGTGACGAAGCAAGGCAGACTCACACATGACTAATAGTTAGTAGTCATTGGGTTGTTATCTTTCACACGATAAGGTCAGTTGACTTATAGGTTTTGACATGACGACGGAATACCGTGTCATTTGTTGATTGTTATTGGTTCATATTTCACATGACTCACAATTGTGGTCATGTGATTTATGTATCTCGCAGATGACGCATTGTTATGAGTGATGGGTTCCACACATGTGACCGCGTTAGGGCACATGACTTGTTTTATGGGTTTTGATCGGTTGCGAGATATGGTGCAACTGACTCGAACGAGTCAGCTGATGGATTTCACACTATGACTCACTATGAGTCATGAGTCACATGATATGAGGGTATGAGTCGCGCGGGGTTAGGGTTAAGGGAAGAACCCCTACATAATGGCACCCTCGTGGCATGAGATCTGGGATCTTCACGAACCCATCTAAGTTCTTTCATACACTATACTTTCAATACAAAGATCTTTAACTATCAGGCATTCTGAAAACAAGACACCACTATCTTATATGAGCCTAGCGATCGAAGTTGCGGGATAGGAGTCAACCAACTTACCTATCGCAACAGCCGTTAGGCTGAGAAAAGGGATAGTTAGCAAACTATCGGTAACCTACTGCAAGTATCACCCGGAGAAGAGAGGCTTGTAATAATTGGCAACCTTCCACGTGGCGAACCTTCAAAACCATAAGGTCATCCTCAGGATGCCACAGTTAAGAAAACACCACCGAACAATCAATTCAAATGCCAAAAGGATCTCATTCAATAGTGAACGATGTACAACTTGATGTCTCAACCATTCGCCAGTACCCTATGCGGTACCCAAGGAAGAAGCCCCCGAAGACAACCTCATCACCAGGTTCTCCAAGGTCCAGGCAAGGAATTGCCAGAAGGCTAAAGACCACACCATAAGAGTAAAGAAACTATCAATCAAGGCCACAGTGCCTACGAAAGGATCGGCCTGGCAGCAGGACACTACCTGTAGGCAAATGAAGGAACTCACATACCTGCCAGAGAACAACACATTGTTCGGACTGGAATAGCTATTGAACTACCTCACAACCCCTATGGACAAATTGCACCATGAAGCTGTCTAGCAGTCAAGCACCAACTACTGAAAAACGCAGGTGTCATAGATGCCGATACAGAGGCGAAGTGAAGGTGGTCCTGGACAACCAAAGGGCGGAACAATACCGCGTGTTACAATCCTCTCTTCCCTGGTGATACTTGCAGCAGGTAACTGATCCTCTTCTAACAATCACTTCTTCTTAGCCAGATCGCAGTTGCGATAGCTAAAGCCGTTGACTACTATCTAGCAACTTCAATCACTAGGCTCATATAAGACTGTCATGTCCTGATTCCTGAAAGCATGGTAGCTAAAGATCAGTGTATTGAAAGTATATTGTATGTGTAACCGGCTCTAGGGTGGTGGCGGGAATCGATAGGGTAACGATACTATCTGTATACCAAAGTGTAGTATTCAACGAGACGAAGTACTGGAGGCTTAGACTAAGTTGTTGTAACAAACTTCTTACTATATCGCAACTACCAAGTAGTTCCTAATAGCTAAGGATGTTTGGTCTTACTGGATTCTCCAAGTGAACTGAAGAAGTAACTGTTCAACCAAGTATATTGAAAACTCTGTCTGTCGAAGTCTGCTCTCTCTAAGTTCGGAGAATAGCAGGTCTTAAATACACTTGTCAGGCTAACCGGAGCCTTGTAAACAATAACCATAAGGACTCCCAAACGGTAGCCTTGAAACATTACATAAAACATATCAAGTATCAAACGATATCTTGAAACAATAAATAAAACATACTGAGTATCAAACAATACTCGAAACCAAACATAAAACATCATGAGTATCAAACTCAATCATAAAACATACTGAGTATCAAACGATACTCGAAACTGAACATAGTAACCCGTACCGGTTACACTAACCCAGTATGATCATGAACAAAGACTAGCTAGTAACTTAGACAAAAAAGGAAGAGAAGAGGTGGTGAAAAAAAAATAAAAAATAAAGACTTCAAATGACAGAAGAAGAGCGAAGACCCAATGAGTGTAGCTCTAAAGCCTTAAGTGTGCTCTCCATGTGATTCACATCTGAGTTCACTCCACCATAGACAATACCGGAACTTAACCAGGATTTGAGGCATTCGGATGCCTCAATGATGTCGTCTCCCAATCGATTCCTCCTATCTGTTAGCAGTAGTTTTGAACTGTGAGAATAATTAGCCATGCATGAATGCAATAGTGAGGGTTTAGGAAGGTCCGGTAGGAGAGAATAGTTTAAGTTAGTCCACATACCTACTAAATAGCCTCTCGGGATCGGCAGACATGGCAGGAATAGTAAAGATGTTGATTGCCATTTGGGCTAAGCCCTTTTGCCGTATATCCTCAAGGTGGCCAATCCAATACCGTAGTGGGCCACTAGGGAGATCATCTTCTGTTTCACGCTCAAGATATCGCTGAAGCTCATCGCGGTCGTCTCCAATAAGCCTTCGTCGTTTTTTTTTTTCCAATCTGGTAAATCTCTTAGTTGCGATAACTCTTGGGGAAAACGTGAAGGATTTAAAACTGGGGAACCAGCAGAAGAAGTTCTGGGAGAGGAGACTGGTAGCAGGATGGTTTCATTGGAATGCGAAGAATTAGGTTTGTACTCTGATTTCCAAACCATTTCGACCGTAGATTTGGCATTCTCAATCCAGTCTGGTCTAGCTTCCCACTCGTTCTCGAAGTATTTATACTTCATTTCCAGATTAACTGTGACCACAAGGAAGTGAGCCGGAACAAGATTTGTTAATGTGTAATATCTAATAAGTGTAAGCTATTAAGAGTTACTAAATCAATGGGGAGAAAGTAGGAGGAAAAAGTCTATGGTACTTATTGAGTAGATTCCAGGCAAGGTCTACCGAAGTTGGGATGTGTTGTATTTCATGCTCTCGGGATTGTTCCAGCTGGTAGAGGAGTTCGTCCATTGCTGGAAATATGTCATGTAGTTGCCTGAAGTGAACCTTATTTTGTAAAATCAACTGCCATTTTCGGAAAGGCTGTAGAATATGCATGATTTCTTGGAGGGTAATCCAGTTGGCAGGAGTTAGCTCATCAAGATAAAGAGAGGCGGGTGTACCATCATTTTCTTGATCCTCATTCTGGCGAAGAACTCGTGATACAAATTCCTCCAATGGGTACCGAAGTTCAAAGGCATGTATAAGGGAATCGTAGTCACTACCCCATCTTGTAGTATTGCCACGAATAAGAGATACCGCTTTCGTATTAGGACCTAGTGACTTTTTCACTTCGGCTTGGAATCGTTCCCTTCTCTGTGGTGATCGCGATATCCAAGTAATGATATTATGGAGTTTCCCGAGAGGCCCTTTCCGTCGCCAGGCCTCTAATTCCTCCGTCTCACGTTGGAGGTCATGATAGGTGGATATCTGTGCCTCAAAGACCTCCGTATCGGATCCCCAGAGAAAGGCCTTAACTACAAGGTTTATTATGTGACCAAAGCAATGCAGGCGGCGTTGTAGGGGATCGAAGGAGATATCTAGTTCCTTCAAGTACTGGGCGATATGTTGCAGTGCTGTATCGTTATTTGTAGCGTTATTAAGTGTAAAGCATTCTATCTTATCGATAATACTATATGGGTCAATAATCTCAAGAAAACAGGCAGCCAAATTGTCTCCGGTATGGCGCCTATAAAATCTCCGCATTCCAATTACCGTGCTCTGAAGTTCGTAGTCAGAGTCCAACCAGTGTGCGACAACGCCGAGAAAGGCACGGTAGTTTGGCGATGAATGTAAAGTGGACTTTACTTCTACTTTGTCGAAACAAGCGCGTCAGACTCTGTTGAGAACAATGGAATTGCTCTAGAATCCAACTCTTGATAGTATTGGCGGAGTTGGGAAGAGTGCGTGGCATCTCAGTATAGGTCGTGTTCTGCAGGGATAATCCAGGTAAGTTAAATTTATCAAATATTCCACTATTGACCCGACTGTCAATGGGAATTGAAAAAATAAAAAATACTTAAACACGCAACAAGATATCTTAATAGTGTCCTGAAAGAACTTTTTTCCACTTGGCTAAAGCTAATATGGTTCTCGATTATCCATCGTAGCAGGAGATTGCGGAAGAGGTCCCTATTGAAAGTTACCTGTAGGCGGGTTTTCCCAAAAGCTCTTTCGATCAATACCTAATCATGTTCGAGTGGAATTGGACCGTCTTTTCCGATTTTATATATTTCATGCAAGTGCTCAATCATATTCTTAGTGGATGAATCGGCAAAGGTCACACTTAATCCTTTAGATGGGCCTACACTCTATGTCAAAACCGAGTGATAATCAATGCTAAGATCGTGAAAGAGTAACTTACAGCGAGCACATTGCCAGCGAGTTTTTCCATCTATTGTTGTATACTCAGACCCATTTTCTGAGAAATAGACCCAACTCTTGCGAATTCATCTCCTCCATTCATAAATTCTTCTCTCTGACCCCACCCCATACCCATCCTCCCCTTGATTACTTCCGACTGTGGGGGTTAAAAGTCCACTTGGAGCACTACTTAGTGCACTGCCTGGACTACTTCCCCGACTACCTTCAATAGGATGTACAACACTTATTGTAAAACTCGCACTATTTGTAAGTCTGGAGACCGTATCAATATCAAAATCCCAGATTGTATCCTGTGATCCTGTAGCTTCATTCTCAAGTGACATAGAAGCAGCAATCGAAATTGAATACTAAAGAGAGCTAGGCAAGAACGTGAGGAGGCAATGAAAAATAAAGTGTTGAATATTGCAGTATCCAGTGGGTTCTGCCTTCGTAATTCTCCTTTACCTCAATTCTTTTCTGCTATTTATTATCAGCAAAAATAATCCTTGGCGCCTGGTGCACCCACTGCGTCTGGCACACCTAGCGCACATAAAGTCAACCCCGAATCAGGACGCAACCACTTAAACTAACTATCACTGGGCGCAACTTACACAACACCATATCCTCAGGGGGTCACCTGGCGCAACACCATATCTTCCGGGCGTTACCGGGTGCAACACCATATCTTCTGGGCATCACCGGGGCACGATCACTTTTGCCGGGCACAGCCTGAGACGCAACATAACCTTCAGGATTTACTCTGGAAACATGTCAAGGGTCCCCCCTTTGCTTTCTCACCTGGGTCACAATATATTTTACACTCATATAGTCCATTTAGATAGTCTTCTATTGAATTTCTAATTCTACTAAATACAGGCGGCACCTCACTCATGGCTTCCCTATGGCTCCTCCTGGTATCCCTCCGGGTATCCCTCCCAGTCAGAGTGTTAACTTCATGGTTATTGACTGCGTAGGAATGGGCCTTATGCCGGCGTGTAGCTGGCGTCATGCCCAACAACCTCCCGCAAACAGAATTGAAATCCGTCCTGCGGTTGTGGAGGAATCTGCAATCGAGTAAAATTCCGCCAGCATAGTACCTAAGACCCCCTCCACAG
>Ga0307507_10006447_pt1 | contig 18018 bp, 19 predicted proteins | sample 7_EM_MG_FD_207223 | JGI IMG/M metagenome (GOLD analysis project Ga0307507, IMG submission 207223) | Populus trichocarpa ectomycorrhiza microbial communities from riparian zone in the Pacific Northwest, United States - 7_EM | ecosystem: Host-associated > Plants > Roots > Unclassified | place... | reverse complement strand
TTCGAGCATCGGCACGAGCTCGGGGCCGGCGGCATGGTCGCTGATGCCGAGCGACAATTGCGGTCGCACAAGCCGTTGCCCCGAGAGCGCGCGCTCATGAGCCTCCATCAACGTCCGCGCATCATCGAGAAATTCCGAGCCGTCCGCGGTGAGTCTGACCGCCCGGGGGGATCGCTCGACGAGCCGCTTGCCGAGTGTCGCCTCGAGCCGTTGCAGTTTCAGGCTGATCGCGGCCTGGGTGGTGCCGAGTGCCTCGGCGGCGCGCGTGAAGCTTTGCAGTTCCGCGACCAGGAGGAAGGCCTGCACCGTCGAAAGGTCGAGCACGGCATCATCACCATTCATTATCATTGTTATTCGAGTTGATAAGATACCAAAATGATGGTGGCTGATCTAGGTTCTCCGTGACGCTTCGCATAAAGGAGACAGACCATGCCGCTCATCACCGTGACCTATTGCAGCCCGCAGCCGACGCCTTCGACAAAGGCGGACATCGCGGCCGCGGTCTCTGATCTCACCGCCCGCATCTTGCGCAAGGACCCGAAAGTGACTGCGATCATCCTCAGGGCGGTGGATGCCACGGACTGGTTCGCGGGTGGCCGGTCGCTGGCCGAGCAGGGGCTTGCGAGCTATTGGCTCGACATCCACGTCAGCGAAGGCACGAATACCAAGGACGAGAAGGCCGCCTATCTCGCCGCGATGTTCAGGCGGATGGGGGAATTGCTCGGGCCGCTGCACCCCGAAACCTATCTCCACGTCGACGAGGTCAAGGCCGACGCCTATGGATTTGGCGGCCTGACCCAGGAGCAGCGCTATATCACCGCCAAGCTCGCCCTTGCACCGCAAGCTGCTGCGGCCTGAGCGAAGGAGAACAAGCGGGGGAAGGCCGCCTGACGCGAAGACGCGTGAGGCGGCCTCGATGTTCAGCCCGCGCGTTTTCCCACCGCTCGCGTCCAGCGCCGCAGGGCGACGCCGGACCACACCGCCTCGATGAGTCCGAACGGCCACGCCCCTTGCAGGAATCCGTAAATCGAGCCGAGAGCGCAGGCGAGGGCGAACGCGAGGATGTAATGGGGGCTTCGCTCCTCCATTGCATAGGCGACCAGCATGGCCGTCACCGCGACCAATCCGAAGGTGGTGAGCGCGTCCATTCATCACTCCTGCTGTGAGCTCACCTTCTTTTTCACGATGCCCAGTGTCTTGAAAGCGACGGGCTCGAGCAGGGGCCAGGATGCCGCTGTGGCAATCAAGAGTGTGGCGAGGATCATGAAGGCCATCGTCGAGCGGGCGGCCGGACGCCTGGTTCGTCCGACCTGCCAGCCGATCCAGAGCCATGCGCAAATGACCACACCGACCGCCAGCTTCGTCATCCAGCCATGGGCGTGATCGAGCGCGGCGATTATTCCCCCTGCTGCGGCGAGTAACACCGCCGGCAGGGTGAAAGGCAGGAGGCAGCATGCGGTGCAGGCCACTGCGGCCAATGCCGTCACCGTCGCGGCGCCGGCCACCCTTGCTGTCGTCTTGCCTGGCTGCTTGCCGTCCGCATTTCTGGGTGCGGCGCAACCGCAACCCGGTGACGTGTCCGACGGCAGCGCGCAGGATGGATCGATAACGTTCATGTGAATCTCCCGATGGCGTTGAAGGGTTGTTCTGTCAACGCACGATCGCTACCCCCTCAAGCCACTTGAGGTTCAAGTCGGAAGAATCGGGTGCGCGCCTTGCGGATCGGGAATCTGGCGGAACGAACGGGCACGACGGCGGCGACCATTCGCTATTACGAGCAGGTCGGACTGCTTCGACCCGCCGCGCGTAGCGGCGGCCAACGAATCTATGACAATGAGGATGAGCGCCAGCTCGCCTTCATCCGGCGTTGCCGCGAATTCGACCTTCCGATCGACGAGATTCGCGCATTATTGTCGCTGCTGCATCGTCGTGAATCCTGCACAGGGGCGCGGAAGCTCGCCGAACGCCACCTCGTCCAACTGCGACGCAAGCTTGACACGCTGCGGGCTCTCGAATGCAGCATCGCCTCGCTGATCGCGGAATGTGCGGAAACATGTGATGGCGGTGCCGCGCCAGATTGCGTGATCCTCAAGGCGCGTTAAGGGATGGTATCTGGAAGGGAGCCGCCACCCGTCAAACCGCGGCATCCCGGGGCTGTGCGTGCGCCGGCCCGAACACGTCCTCGAAGGCCTGCCGGAGCGCGATGTCGACGTCTTCCATCGTGATGGGATAGCCGAGATCGACCAGGCTCGTGACGCCAAAGCGCGGGTCGACGACGCCACAGGGCACGATCGCGGCAAAATGCGACAGGTCGGGCTCGACATTCATGGCAATGCCGTGGAACGAAACCCAGCGTCTGAGGCGTACGCCGATCGCGGCGATCTTGTCCTCGTGGTCCACTCCCTTGTCGGGCCGTCTGACCCAGACCCCGACGCGATCCTCGCGCCGTTCGCCCCTCACATTGAATGCGGCAAGCGTGCGGATGATCCATTCCTCCAGCCCCGCGACAAAGGCACGAACGTCCGGCCGCCGCCGCTTCAGGTCGAGCATCACATAGGCCACCCGCTGGCCCGGCCCGTGATAGGTGAGCTGGCCGCCGCGGCCGGTTGCGATCAGGGGAAAGCGGGGATCGAGCAGGTCACCGGTTTTGCCGCTGGTGCCGGAGGTATAGAGCGGCGGGTGTTCCAGAAGCCAGACCAGTTCGGAGGCTTCATGGGCGGCAATCGCCGCTGCGCGTGTCTCCATGGCCGCGACGGCCTCCAAATACGGCACCGGAGATGGCGAGATTCGCCACTCGACGGGCGCGTCGTCGGCGGGGCCGGCAAAGGTCGTCAAATCAAGGGTCTGGCGGTCGTTAACCATTGGCTAACCATAACGTGGTCAAGTTGAAGCCTGCAATCTAGTCCCCGTTGCGCGGTGTTTAAGTGCCAACTCTCGATAAAGTCACGGTCGATCTGATGGTGGTCCTTGGGACCACCACAATGCCGATTCATCAGGTGCTGCGCCTCAGTCGCGGCGCCATCATCGAGCTTGACGCGACCGAGGCCGACGAGGTCAAGGTGCTGGCCAACAACCTTCCGGTGGCCAGCGGCGTCGTGCTGGTGGATCGCAATCGCATCGCAGTCGAAGTCAAGCAGATGCTGCCGCGGAAGCCGGGCAGCCGCTAGCGCTGATTTCGCGTCGGACGGCGATCTATACCTCTTGATGGTGCATGATTCGGGCGCCTGGTGTGGCCCGTGAGGCTAGCGGGTTCCGCTCGCCCGAAACGTGCCCCCGCGCCGGATTTGCGCCGGAAATTCCTCCTGGAAAAGGTCCCTCAAACTTGTCCTCAGGGGTGACAGCAGGTCTTGTCCCTCCAGCATTGATTTGTTACATCGACGCCGTTGATCCGGCCCGGGCGTTCAGTCCCGGGGCGGTCTTCCCAAGCGCTCGTGGCGGAATTGGTAGACGCGCTGCCTTGAGGTGGCAGTGAGTAAAATCGTGGGGGTTCGAGTCCCTCCGAGCGCACCAAGGCTCCGAGCCGGCCCCGCCGTTAAAGGCTTGAGGAACAACAAATAATTCCAAGTCGCCTCCTTCTCTGCCCAGTTTTCCCGTTTTTTTGGGGATACAAACTGGGATCCACAGCAGAGAAGCAGCATGCTCCGGACGTCCGGGCAGGACCTTGGTCGCGCGTAACGCGATTTGGTACTACTGGCGACGCGTTCCAAAAGCGCTGGTCGAGATCGATATTCGCGCTCCGATTGTTCGCCACGCCACTCTCTCAAGACCGATGATCTTGCGAAGGGGCTCAGCGCGACATTCTGGAAAAAGCCGACAACGAATCGCGACATATATTGCGACGAGATCGTCGCCGATGAGATCGCTGGCAAGAGCCTGGCGCAGCGCAAACAGTGGGAAAAGGTCAAGCGCCGGGCTATCGGCTCGTTCATCGCCGTGGTCGAGGACAAGGCCATGACGGACATCACAGGCTCGAGGCCGTGGGCATCGCGATTTCGATGGACGGACGCGGTCGTTTCATGGACAACATTTTCATCGACCGGTTGTGGCGCTCGATCAAATATGAGGAAGTGCATCTGAAAGCCTATGCTGACGGGCGCGAAGCGCGAGACGGCATCGGATCGTGGATGACTTTTTAAAATCATCGCCGCCCGCATCAGGCAATGAACAACCAGTTTCCCACGGCGGCATGGACAGCATCGAGGCGGCGAAGACTGTGGATATGCCGCTTCGCTTGGACAACGCATCAAGCTGATTTTGATTCCGCCATTCGGTGCTGGAAACGGCACTGCAGTGAGACCGAACTTTGGACCACCAAGAACTAGGTGTTTTGCAGTGATTTAGGGGCCATCCGGGCCAAGAACGCGGCTTGCCTGCCGGACTTCGTCCAGAAACGCCTTCGCCAGCCGCGACAGAGGTTCTGCTTCCGACCAAAGCATGTAGGCGACGGCCGACGTTTTGGGGGTGAAAGGCCGGATAACAAGGTCGTGGTTGCCGCCCTGGCGCGGTGAAAACGGATCGACGACCGCGGCGCCGACGCCGGCGGCCGCGAGCACGCAGGCCGTATTGCAGTATCGCACCTCGACGGATGGCTGGAACGGTGCACCTGCTTGCGCAAAGCTTTCACGCACGGCTTCGCCCAATCTCGTGCCGCGTTCCAGCCCGATAAAGGGCAAGCCGACGAGGTCGGAGGCGGAAATGACGGGCCGATCGGCGAGCGGATGCTTCGGCGGCAGCACGCAAACCATCTCGCCGCTGTGGACCACCTCGTGCGCAATACCCGGATGGTGCGACAGGCCGAGCACGAAGCCGAGTTCCGCAACCCTGCTCAGCACGCCCTCGATGATGCCCTCGTAGCGCCGGACATCAAAGAACACACGCGTCTCGGACCGACGGCGCAGAAAATTTGACAGCGCTGGCGGAATGATGCTGTAGGCCAGCGGCGGCGTGGCCACGATCGCCAGATGTCCCGAGCGACACTCCCGCAAGTCCCGCACGCGATTCTCGAGCTTGGCGTGGAGCGCAAAAATCGCTTCGCTTTCCTGGTAAAGCGCCATCGCCTCGGTGGTCGGGAACAGCCGATTGTTGACACGCTCGAACAGGGCGAAGCCCGCCTGCGCTTCCATGGCCTTCAGCGCGTTGCTGATCGCCGGCTGCGACAGCGCCAGTTCGTCCGCCGCTGCGACCGTGGTGCGGTGACGGATCACGGCACGCAGGATCTCCAATTGGCGCAGGTTCATATAAGCACCAGTTATAGTCCAAGCCGAAATATCATAGCATGAATGATTGCAATTGGCGCGCCACTTCCGCGTAATCGCAGCTGCAACGGAGCGCTGTCGGAGCGGACTTATCCGCCTCCTGCGTGAGCAATCCGCATAGATTGGAGGCAATCTTGGTTCGTGTTCTCCGCGCCGCCGCAGCCCAGATGGGGCCTACACAGAGAGCGGACTCGCGGGATCATACGCTGCGCCGGATGCTGGAGCTTCTGGAAACGGCAGCCGCGCGCGGCGCCAGCCTCGTTGTGTTTCCTGAACTGGCGTTCACGACTTTCTTCCCGCGGTGGCTGCTCGACGGCGAGGCGCTCGACCATTACTTCGAGCGAGGCATGCCGAATCCGGCCGTGCAGCCCCTGTTCGATCGCGCGCGGACGCTTCGTGTCGGATTCTATGTCGGCTACGCCGAATTGACGACGGAAGGCCAGCGCTTCAACTGTTCGATCCTGGTCGACAGCGACGGAGAAATTATCGGCCGCTATCGCAAGGTGCATCTTCCGGGATCGGTCGAGCCGCGCGGCGGCGCGCGCTATCAGCAGCTCGAAAAACGCTATTTCGAATATGGCGATCTGGGATTTCCGGCGTTTCGCGCCGGGCCGCAATGGCATCACGCGATCATGGGGATGATGATCTGCAATGATCGCCGCTGGCCGGAGTCCTGGCGTGTGCTTGGCTTGCAGGGGGTTGAGCTGGTCTGCGTCGGCTACAATTCCGCAGCCTACGATCCGAACGGCGGCATCACGGAAGACGCCGCGCTACGTACCTTCCATTCAACGCTCGTGACTCAGGCCAACGCCTACATGAACGCGACCTGGGCGATCGCGGTGGCAAAGGCGGGCGACGAGGATGGCTCCGGACTGATCGGTGGCTCCTGCATCGTGGACCCCAATGGCTGCATCGTTGCCGAAGCGCAGACGCTCGCGGATGAGGTCATCGTCGTCGACATCGACCTCGATCTCTGTCGTCAGGGCAAGGACAAGATGTTCAATTTCGGGGCGCATCGGCGGCCGGAGCAATACACGGCCATCACAGATCGCGCCGGCGTCATCGAGCCGGCCGTACTCGATGCGGTTTGACATCACGTGGCTGGTCGCAGCGTTGTCGAAGGAGCTGATATGATACGCCGCTCATACCTGGTAGGGTTCACCGCGCTTGTCGCTATCGCGGCGGCACAAGCCGCAGAATTGCCTGAAACGATCAGGCAGGCGGGCGGGTTGCGGCTCACGGTCAACTCGACCTACGCTCCCATGGAGTATCGCGATCCGGCGACGAACGAACTTGTCGGGCTGGATATCGATCTCGCAAACGAGATCGCGAAACGGCTCGGCGTGAAGATCGTCTGGAGCGAAACGCCTTTCGCCGAGCTCATACCCTCGCTGCAGACCAAGCGCGCCGACTTCATCATCAGCGGCATTTCGGACCGCAGCTCGCGTCGTGAAGCGGCTGACTTCATCGACTATCTGACGACGGGTCCGCAATTCTTCGTCCTCGCGGAGAGTGCGGCGAAGTCGGCCGTTGATCTCTGCGGCATGAAGGTCGGAACGACGCGCAGCACCAGCTTCCCGGTCGACATCGAGAAGTGGAGCAAGCAGAACTGCGAGGCCGGCGGCAAGCCCGCGGTGCAATATGTTCCGGGCGAGAACAGCATCGACGTCCGCAACCAGCTCAAGCAAGGTCGGATCGACGCTGCAGTGCAGGGCAGCGAGACGCTGCCATACGCCCAGCAGCAGGAGGCCGGGAAATACCGCGTGGTGGGAGAGCCGCTGTCCACCGGCTATCAAGGCATCATGTTCCGGAAGGACGACGCGGCGCTCCGCGAGGCCGTGACGCAGCACCTCGCGGCAATGATCGCTGACGGCTCCTACAAGGCTATTCTCGACAAATACGGATTGGGTGCGAACGCGGTGCGCCAGCCTCTGATGAACGTGGCCCCGCAATGAGAGCGGAGCCCACGCTCGCGACAGGCTTTCCCGACATTTCGGGGATGGCGGTCGCGCGCCAGGCCCATTGGCGCCGATGGCTCGCGGCAGCCGTGATTGTCGTGGTTCTGGCCGTGATCGGGCGCGCGTTCGCCGGCGGTCAGATCGAATGGAGCTATGTCGGTCGCTTCCTGACCGCGAAGGTGATCCTCGAAGGCATCGTGAACACCATGGTGATGGCGGTGCTCGCGATGGCGCTCGGCATTGTCTTGGGCGTCGTCGTTGCGATCATGAGGCTTTCGCCCAATCCTGTGCTGCAGTCCGTCGCCACCGGCTACACTTGGCTGTTCCGCGGTACGCCGCTGATCCTGCAGCTGCTGTTGTGGTTCAACCTCGCGCTGGTATTTCCGACCATCGGCATTCCCGGCCTGTGGTCCGTTCGTGCGGTCGACCTGATGACGCCGTTCCTGTCCGCGCTGCTCGGCCTCGGCATCAACCAGGGCGCCTACACGTCCGAAGTGATGCGCGCCGGCATGCTGTCGGTCGACGCCGGGCAATATGAGGCCGCCCAGGCGATCGGCATGGGACGGTTGCGCGCGCTGCGCAGGATCATCCTGCCTCAGGCCATGCGGGTGGTGATCCCACCGCTTGGCAATGAGTTCATCGGCATGGTGAAGGCGACGTCGCTTGCAAGCGTCATCCAGTATCCGGAGGTGCTGCACAACGCCGAGAACATCTACTACGCGAATTCGCGTGTAATCGAATTGCTGATCGTCGCCGGCTTCTGGTATCTGATGGTCGTGTCGGTTCTGACGCCTTTGCAGATGCTGCTCGAGCGACGCTTCGCCCGCGGCTCGCTGCAGGTCGCCCGATGACCCGTCCCCTCGTCGCGATCCGCTCGGTCAGCAAGACTTTCGGGGAGTTTCAGGCTCTCAAGCAGGTCTCACTCGACGTCTGGGCCGGCGAGGTGCTTTGCCTGATCGGGGCTTCAGGATCGGGCAAGACGACGCTGCTGCGGTGTATCAATCAGCTGACGTCGGTCGATAGCGGCGGCATCTGGCTAGACGGCGAATTGCTGGGTCTGCGCCAGGAGGGTGCCCGATTACATCGCCTGACCCCGCGCGAGATCGCGCGGCAGCGCCTGAAGACCGGCATGGTGTTTCAGCGCTTCAATCTCTTCCCTCACAAGACGGCACTGGAAAATGTTACGGAAGGTCCGGTACAGGTCCAGGGTCGGCACAAGGACGACGCCCATGCGGAAGCGATGGAGCTGCTGCGGCGCGTGGGACTTGCGGTAAAGGCCGATGCTTATCCCGCGGAGCTCTCTGGCGGCCAGCAGCAGCGGGTCGCGATCGCCCGCGCGCTCGCGATGAAGCCGATGCTGATGCTGTTCGACGAACCGACCAGCGCGCTCGATCCCGAATTGGTCGGCGAGGTCTTGTCGGTCATGAAGGAGCTGGCCCGCAGCGGCATGACGATGATGGTGGTGACGCACGAACTCGGCTTTGCGCGCGAGGTCGCCGACACCGTCGTCTATATGGACCATGGTGCGATCGTGGAATCCGGACCGGCGTCGGAGGTTCTCGGCGCACCGCGCGAGCTTCGTACCCGATCCTTTCTGTCCGCGGTGATCTGATGAGGCGAAATTCATGATCAAGGTCCTTCTCGCAACCGTCCTCGCTTGCACGGCCGCCGCTTCGGCCATGGCAGTCGAATTGCCCGCCGAGATCGCAAAGCGGGGCAGCATCAAGCTCGCCATCGTGCCGAACTATCCGCCGATGGAATTCCGCGATCCGGCGACGAATACGCTGACTGGTTTCGATGTCGAGCTTGGCGAGGCGCTCGGCCGCAAGCTCGGCCTCAAGATCATGTGGGAGGAAACCAGTTTCGACCAGATGATGCCTGCGATCACGACGGGAAGGGTGGATGCGATCTTGTCCGGAATGACGGACATTGCGAGCCGGCACGATGCGGCGACCTTTGTCGATTACCTGCACAATGGGCCTCGATTCTTCACGCAGCAATCGCGCGCAGCGGAGTTCAAGGACGCGATGGCGCTCTGCGGGAAAACAGTGGGTGCGAGCCGGCGCACCTCGTTTCCGAAGGAGATTGCCGCCTGGAGCGATGCGCATTGCCGGGGCGACCCGATCAAGTTCGTCGGCACCGAAGGATCGGCCGATGCAAGGACACAGCTCAAGCAGGGCCGCCTCGACGCTGCCGTCCAGGGTGGCGAGACGCTGCCCTACCTGATGGACCTCGAACCCGGCGCCTATAGCCCGATCGGCGACGTCTTCGCCATGCAGTTCACCGGCCTTGCCTTGAGCGTCAAGGAAAAGGCGCTTCAGCAAGCGGTCGTGGAGGCGCTCGACGCCCTGATCGCGGATGGCTCCTATCGCGCCCTGCTCGCGAAATGGAAATTGACCGACTACGGCGTGGAAAGGGCAACGATCAATGCTGGACAGTAAAGCGCTTGCGAGCATTCCGCTTGTTCCGGCGAACACGGCGGCGCCGGCCCCGGACTATCCCTGGCCCAAGCCCTTTACATCGGCGATGTTCCTCTCCTTTGACGTGGACGCGGAGAGTGCCTGGACCAGCAAGGACGCATGCCACGCCCAGCGCCTGATCACGATGAGCTATGGCGGCTATGAAGCGCGTGTCGGCACGCCGAAACTGCTGGAGCTGCTCGATCAACTTGGTCTCAAGGCGACATTCTTCGTCACCGGCTGGTCGGTCGACGCGCATCCGGCGATGGCCGAGGCCATTCTCAGGGCCGGCCACGAGATCGGCCATCACGGCTACTACCATCTGCTGCCGGATCCGGGTGACCCCTGGATCGAGGAGGAACTCGAACGCGGTTTCGAGGCGCTGAAGCGACGGCTCGGCGTGAAGCCGATCGGCTATCGCGCACCCTATGGCGAATTCACCGAGGAGCTGCGCGTGGCACTGGTGCGCCACGGCATCGTTTATACTTCGTCCTTTCGCGACGATGTGCGGCCTTACCGCCATCGGCTTGCGGATGGCAAGCCGGGGACCATCGAACTTCCAGTGACCGCGAGCTACGACGACTGGATGCACGGGTTGTCCGCCCGTTTCAGCCCAAGGCCGATCTTTCCCAAGGAGCATGTGCTCTCGATCTGGAAGGATGAACTTGACGAGACCAGGGACTGGGGTGCGATGGTCACCACTGTCCTGCATCCGCAATGCAGCGGGCGTCCGATGCGGCTTCGGCTGCTGCGGGAATTTCTCACCTACGCCAAATCCTGCTCCGATCTGTGGATCACCACCGGGGAGGCGATCGCAACGAATTTCACCGGCCACGAGGCGGCCGGTAACCGCCCCGATCCGATGTCCCGATGAGCCCCTCCGCCATGTCGTCAACCCGGTTCGTTTCCCGTCGTTCCCTGCTGAAGGCCGCCGCCGCGGCGCCGATGTTTTCTCTGCCGGGAGTTTTGCGCGCCCAGTCGCAGACGACGTTGCGCTTCATTCCCGTGATCGATCTGACCTTCGTGGATCCGATCTTCTCCACGGCGCAGGTCTCCCGCAACCACGGCTTCATGGTCTACGACACGCTCTACGGCATGAACGCGGCGCTCGAGGTCTCGCCTCAGATGGTCTCCGGGCATGTGGTCTCCAGCGATGACCGGCAGTGGGACCTGACCTTGCGCGATGGCCTGCTCTGGCATGACGGCGAGCGTGTCCTGGCGCGCGATTGCACAGCCAGCATCCGCCGATGGGCGGCCCGCGACGGGCTCGGCGCCGAGCTGATGGCGGCGACGGACGAACTGTCGGCGCCCGATGACCGCACCATCCGCTTTCGGCTCAACCGGCCGTTCCCCTTGTTGCCTGCGGCGCTCGGCAAATCCGCGGTGCAGGCAGCGTTCATGATGCCCGAGCGGTTGGCGAGCCAGGACGCCTTCAAGCCGCTCACCGAGGTGGTCGGCAGCGGCCCCTTCCGTTTCGTGGCCGACGAGCGCGTCCAGGGCGTGCGCAACGTCTACGCCCGCTTCGATCGGTATCGGCCCCGCGAGGGCGGCGCGCCGGACTGGACCGCCGGTCCCAAGATCGTGCATTACGATCGCGTGGTGTGGACCACGATGCCGGACGCCGCGACCGGCGTCGCCGCCCTGCAGACCGGCGAACAGGACTGGCAGGAGACCACGCCGCACGACCTGCTGCCGGTGCTGAAGCGGGCGGGGCGCATCACCACGCGGATTCTTGACCCGCGCGGTTACACCTGCATGCTGCGCGTCAATCATCTGCAGCCGCCGTTCGACAACCCGGCGATCCGCCGGGCCCTGTTGGGCGCCATCGATCAGTCCGCTTTCATGACGGCGGTTGCGGGCGACGATCCCGCCTTCCAATCCTCGCCGATCGGCTTCTTTGCGCCAGGCACGCCGCTGGCGAGCGATGTCGGCCTTGACGTGTTTCGTGGGCCACGTGATCTCGCCAAGGTCAAGGCCGATCTGAAGGCTGCCGGTTACAATGGCGAGAAGGTGGTGCTGCTCGTCCCGGTCAACTCGCTGGCGCAGAAGCCGCTTGGCGACGTGGCGGCCGACATGCTGCAGCAGGTCGGCATGAACGTCGAGTATGCGGGCATGGAATTCGGCGCCGTGCTGCAACGGCAGCTGAAGAAGGATCCGATCACCCAGGGCGGGTGGAGCGCCGGTGTCGGCAACTGGCAGGGTATCGATTGGCTGAATCCGGCCGGCAATACCAATCTGCGCGGGGATGGCAAGGCAGCCGGCTGGTACAAGAGCGAAAGGATGGGAACGTTGCGAAGCCAGTGGCTCGCCGCCGCCAGTCTTGCCGAGCAACAGCGTATCTGCCGCGACATCCAGGCGCTGTCGTTCGAGGAAATTCCCTATTTTCCGATCGGTCAGTACAAGCAGCCGACCGCGTACCGCACGAGCATCAGTGGTATCCTCGACGGTACGGCTGTGTTCTGGAATGTGCGCCCGGCATGAGCACGATCGCGGTTTTCGGCAGCTATGTCCTGACGCGCAGGGATGGCGTCCAGGAGGTGCTGCGCGATCATTGGGTGTTGCTCGAGGGCAAGCGGATCGCCGCCGTGACGCGCGACCGGCCGTCCGCCGCCGAGGTCTTCGACAAGCCTGGCCGCTTCGTGCTGCCCGGTCTCATGAACCTGCACAACCATTGCTTCAGCGAAGCCGTCGCGCGGACGCATACGGAGGACGGCAATGGCCGTCGCAACAACCAGAGCATCGTCTATACGGTGCTCTTGCCGCTGACCAGGCGCGGCGCCGAGCTGCTCTCGCCGGCCGAGCGGCTCGCCATCGCGCGGCTCGGTATCCTGCAACTCCTGAAGGGCGGCGCCACTACGGTGATGGAGTCGTTTCGCAACACGATTCCTGAGATGTTCGACGCCGCCGAGGAGATGGGCATCCGGTTCTACGGCGCTCCCTATCTTTTCTCCACGTCGGACGCCAGGGCTGGTCCGGACGGCGTCGTGCGCTACGCGGGCGATGATGGCCAGGCTGACATGAGCACCTGGAACTCGTTCTATCAACGCTGGAATGGGTGCGGCGACGGCCGGATTGGCCTTGCGATGAGCCCGCACGCAACCGACACATGTGGCCCGGATTTGCTGCGGGCCTGCGCCGCGCGGGCGCGCGAACTCGACGTCCCCATCACGACCCATCTGGCGCAGAGCCAGGCCGAGGTCGCCACGATCGGCGCACGGTATGGCGGTCGCTCGCCTGCCGAATATTTGGACTGGCTGGGTTTGCTGGCGCCCGACCTTCTGGCCGCGCATTGCATCGCGAGCACCGATGACGATCTGAAGCTGATGGCGGCGAGGGGCGCGACGGTTTTGAACTGCCCGCGCGTGTTCGCCCGCTCAGGCGTCACCGCGGCGTTCAGCCGCTTTGCCGGACACGGCGTCAGGACGGTGGTCGCAACCGATGGCTACAACATGGACCTTCTCGGCGAACTCAACGCCGCGTCGATGATCTCGAAGATCGCGTCCGCTCGCGCGGATGTGGCGAACGCGCCGGACCTGATCGAGTCGGTCACGGCAGCCGCCGCTGCGGTCATCAAGCGGTCGGACCTCGGGATCATCGCGCCGGGCGTGACCGCCGATCTCACCGTCATCGATTTGACGCATCCTCATTTGCAGCCGCTGTTCGATCCGCGACGGGGACTGATCGCGCTCGCGAACCGCGCCAATATCGACCAGGTCATCGTCGACGGACGTGTGTTGATCGATGCCGGCCGCTACGTTCATGGCGACGAGACCGCGATCGTTTTCGCGGCAAACGCTGCGATCGGCAAGATCTGGGATCTGCCCGAAGCTAAGGCGGCCTTCAATGGCTGACACCCGCGAACCAAAATGGACTCCGAGGTCCACAAAATGCTTCACTCGCCTTAAACGCCGCTAGGAAGCTCGTCATGCGCATCATCAATGTAGCCGCCGCCCAGATGGGGCCGATCCAGAAAGCCGACAGCCGCGAAGCCGTCGTCAAGCGCATGATCGCGCTGATGGATGAAGCCAAGGCCAAAGACGCCGACCTGATCGTCTATCCGGAGCTGGCGCTCACGACGTTCTTCCCGCGCTGGTACATGGAGGATCAGGCCGAGATCGACGCCTGGTTTGAGCGCGAGATGCCGAATGCGGCCACCAGGCCGCTCTTTGAGCGTGCCGCCCACCACCAGATGGCCATGAACTTCGGTTACGCCGAACTGACCCCGGACGGGCACCATTTCAACACCAGTATCCTGACCGATAAATCCGCCAAGATTGTCGGCAAGTACCGCAAGGTTCATTTGCCCGGTCATTCGGAGTTCGAAACGGAGCGCGCCTTCCAGCATCTCGAGAAACGCTACTTCCAACCCGGTGATCTCGGTTTCAACGTCTGGCGCGCGCTTGGCGGTATCATCGGCATGGCGGTCTGCAACGATCGACGCTGGCCGGAGACCTATCGCGTGATGGGCCTGCAGGGTGTCGAGATGGTGCTGATCGGCTACAACACGCCCTCAGCCAATGCCGAGAAGAGCGAGGAGGGGCCCGAGAAGCGGTTGTTCCATAATCGCCTGTCCGTGCAGGCCGGTGCCTACCAGAACTCCACCTGGGTCGTCGCCGTCGCCAAGGCCGGCGTCGAGGATGATCACCCCCTGATCGGTGGCAGCCTGATCGTCGATCCCGACGGCGAGATCGTCGTCGAGGCCAGGACCGAAGAGGACGAATTGCTGGTTCACCCCTGCGATTTCGACGCCACCGCTTTCGGCAAGAACACGATCTTCAACTTTGCTCACCACCGCCGTATCGAGCATTACGGCTTGATCACCAGCCGCACCGGCGCAATGCCGCCTCCGGAAACATGATGTCCATCGTCCAATCGGGCGTCTGTTCGGCAATCTCAGCGCCAACCAGCGTGATATCTTCGCGCTGACGCGCGAAAGCCACGCGCAGAGGCCTGTGCGCGTCAAGGGCGGCATCGGTACCGACGAGAGTCAGTGATGCGAGAATTGCACTGTGCCAAGCGCCATCGTCACGGCCGCCTGTGTCGGGTCGATCACGGGAATTCCGAGCGCCTGTTCCAGCGATCGGCGGTGACGCGCCATGCCGGCGCAGCCCATCACGATGGCGCCGGCACCGTCTTCGTCCTTGAGGGTGCGTCCGACTTCGATCATCTTCGCCAGCGTTCCGTCGCCCGATGCGGTCTCTGCCACGCTCATGTTGAGCGGCCGCTCCCCGGACAGGCGATCCATCAAGCCCATCTGGCGGAGATAGCGCGTATGACGGCGGATCGAGCGCTGGGCGATTGCGATGACGCCGAACGATTCAGCGCGCGCGAGTGCCGTCAGCACGCCGCACTCGGCGATGCCGAAGACGGGCCGGTCGGTTGCTTCACGGCAGACATGCAGGCCCGGATCGCTGTAGCAGGCAATGACGAAGGCCGCCGATTGGTTGTCGCTTTCCACGAGGCGGCGCAGCGGCATCGTCACACTATCGGCATCGGCCTGGCTCTCGATCCCATAGGGACCTTCGGCGAGCGTCTTGCAGACGATCTCCGGTCCGCCTTCAAAGCCAAGGGGCTTCAAGGCGTCTTCCAGCCCTTGCGTCACGAGATGGTTCGAATTGGGATTGATAACGAGGATGCTTGGCCGGGACATCTTGTTTTCCTGCGCGCTGACGCAACGACGGATGCCGTGGGACAGAGGTGTACCAGACGGCGAGAAGCAATCAACATGCCATCCAGTGATGCATGGTCCGCTGTCTGCCGCGAAGGCGCAAGTGAGCGTAACGGCACGATCCGTGCTTTCTTCGAGTGCAAAGACTTGTGAGTCAAGATTTGGGAGTTTGCGATGACCGAACCTGTCTACGATGTCTTGATTCGCGGTGGACGGGTCGCGACCGCGAGCGACGTCTTCGAGGCTGATGTCGCCATTTCCGGTGAGACCATCGTCGCCATTGGCCGCGGGCTGCCGGGCGGGCGGCGCGAGATCGACGCTCGCGGTAAGCTGGTTCTGCCCGGAGGCGTCGACAGCCATGCGCACATCGAGCAGTTGTCGGCCGCTGGTATCATGAATGCCGATACATTCGAAAGCGCCACCGTTTCGGCAGCCTTCGGCGGCACCACCACCGTGATCCCGTTCGCGGCTCAACACGTTGGCATGAAGCTGCGCCACGTGATCGAGGACTATCATGCGCTCGCCAGACGCGGCGCCGTCATCGACTATGCCTTTCACATGATCATCGCCGATCCGACCAAGGAGACGCTGGAGGCGGATCTGCCAGCTTTGATCAAGCAGGGCCATGGCTCGATCAAGATCTTCATGACCTATGATCGCCTCAAGATCGAGGACGAACCACTTCTCGATATTCTTCTTGCCGCTCGTGACGGCGGCGCGATGCTGTGCGCCCATGCCGAGAACCACGGCATTATCTCCTGGATGGTGAAGCGGCTGCTGGCGCGCGGTTACACGGATCCGAAGTATCACGCCATCAGCCATGCGCGCGTTTCGGAAGCCGAGGCATTCAACCGCCTGATCGGCATGGCCGCTCTCATCGACCAGCCGATCATGATCTTTCACGTTTCGACGGCGGAAGGCGCCAAGGTGATCCGCGATGCCCGCGGGCAGGGGCTGAAGGTGTTCGCAGAAACCTGCCCGCAATATCTCTTTCTCACGGCCGACGATCTCGACAAGCCAGGTGCGGAAGGCGCCAAGTGGATGTGCAGTCCACCGCCACGCCGGGCCTCCGACCAGGAGGCGCTGTGGCAGGCACTTGCGCTCGGCGACCTCCAGACCGTTTCGTCCGATCACGCGCCTTACCGGTTCGACGCATCAGGCAAATTGCGCGCCGGTCCCAATCCCACCTTCAAGCAGGTGGCGAACGGCTTGCCGGGCCTGGAAGTCCGTTTGCCGCTGCTGTTCGACGCCATGGTTTCCAAGGGGCGGCTCGGGCTCGAAAAATTCGTCGAACTGACTGCGACGGCACCGGCAAAGATCTACAATCTGCATCCGCGCAAGGGTACGATTGCGGTCGGCACCGATGCGGATATCGCGATCTGGGACCCCGAGCGCGAGGTCACACTGAGCGACGCGATGATGCACGACCTCGCCGGCTACACGCCTTTCGCCGGCCGCAAGTTGCGGGGTTGGCCGGTGACGGTACTATCGCGCGGGCGCGTTATCGTGGCGGAGGGCAAACGCTCGGTCGAAGCAGGCTCCGGCCGCTTCCTTGCGCGCACCGGAGGCGAGGCGGCGAAACCAACCGGACGCCTGATGCCGGACATGGATCCCGAGCAGAATTTCGGTGCGATCATGCTGTAGGACAGCTGTCGCGGTATTCGCGTTTGCCTCCTTCACTTTCATACTCGGAGATGACCATGCCTTTCGATTTGATTCTGCGCGGCGGTCGCGTGATTGACCCCTCCCAGAAGCTCGACGCCGCGACGGATGTTGCCTTCGCCGGCGGCAAGGTGGCGATGATCGGGAACGAGCTCAAGGCCGATCCGGGAACCGATGTACGCGACGTGTCGGGCTACATCGTCACGCCGGGCCTCATCGATCTGCACACCCATGTCTACTGGGGCGGCACCTCGCTCGGCATCGACGCCGAGGAGTTCTGCCGCACCTCCGGCGTCACCACCGCGGTCGACACCGGCAGCGCCGGCCCGGGCAATTTCGCAGGCTTCCGCAAGCACGTGATCGAGCCGAGCCAGGTCCGTATCCTTGCTTATCTGCATGTCTCCCACGCCGGCATCTTCGGCTTCTCGCATCGGGTCATGGTCGGCGAGAGCGAGGAAATGCGGCTGATGAATCCGATCGACGCGGTCAAGGTGGCAGAGGACAACCGCGACCTCATCGTCGGGATCAAGGTGCGTGTCGGCCTGCACGCGTCCGGCACCTCGGGGATCGTGCCGCTCGATATCGCGCTCGAGGTTGCCGAGCAGGTCGGCATGCCGCTGATGGCGCATATCGACCATCCGCCGCCGAGCTATGAGGAGGTGGTCGCCCGCCTGCGTCCAGGCGACGTTCTCACCCACGCCTTCCGCCCGTTTCCCAACACGCCCACCACCGCCCAGGGCACGGTGAAGCAGGTGGTGCGGGAGGCGCGCGAACGCGGCGTGCTGTTCGATATCGGCCACGGCAAGGGCTCGTTCGCCTTCAGGACCGCGCGCGCCATGCTTGCCAACGGCTTCCCGCCGGACACCATCTCGTCGGACGTTCATGCGCTCTGCATCGACGGTCCGGCTTTCGATCAGGTAACGACCATGTCCAAGTTCCTGTGCATGGGCATGCCGCTGCCCGAGGTGGTTGCGGCTTCGACGGTCAATGCGGCGATGGCGCTGCGGCGTCCCGAA
>Ga0307507_10006446_pt1 | contig 18019 bp, 13 predicted proteins | sample 7_EM_MG_FD_207223 | JGI IMG/M metagenome (GOLD analysis project Ga0307507, IMG submission 207223) | Populus trichocarpa ectomycorrhiza microbial communities from riparian zone in the Pacific Northwest, United States - 7_EM | ecosystem: Host-associated > Plants > Roots > Unclassified | place... | reverse complement strand
CAATGCAGTCAATTGGAGCATATATTGAGCTTTTATTAGCAGAAGGATATCACAGGGCGTTGTGGGAAAGGTCTTAATACTTGAATTCAATTGTTTTTGGGTTGGGAGTGGTGCTAAGGCCCCGTCAACATGTGGCGTCAATTGCGCAATCCGCGCTGAGCCGGATCGGGGTTAAGAGCCGTTTGATGGTAAATTACGTTATCGCTTGAAGGGTTGGGGTAAGTATCCCACTTGGTACGCTGGAGAGGGGCCAAGGGCATTCATGATATCACCTTTCGAAAGGTCAGATATCGGCTGCATGTATCCAGATCCGACAACGTTAATTGAGTTTCCCGACAAATTCCACGTATTGGGGTGCTAGTCAACTTCGGTCGCATCTGTTATTTGGCTTTGTTATGACATCACGGCTAGAGCTAAAGCATTCGATCCGTTTTATTTAAGGTAACTATGGAGATACCAAAGAACTTAGAGAAGGATTCGAAGAAAAATAAGGCTGAAGCGGAATGATGTATTCAGTCTTATCTTAATCCTCACGGCCTTAATAATCTGTTTAACTTTCTTTTCTTTCCTGCCGGAATATTATTTATTATCTCGGTTACAGGGCATCACCATTTATCACTCATACTTTGCCTTGCGTTCCCGGTTATCATTACCCGTCCTTGACTGCCCCCTACTGTCTTCTGATACCTCCGCTTAATCTGCAAGCTTGAGGACGGCAATGGGCTTGGTTGTAGCAACCAATACGTAAGAAAGTGGGGCATCAAGTATAGTAACGCTAGTATCGCAGTAACCAAGTTTATTAGAAAACCACTTGGACATGAAATTGATTCGCTCACCGGAGCGGCTCAAATTTGCCCAAAGGTGTCATCTCTGCCTGCTGCCCTACTGTGGCAACTGTCCAACCTTCGATGTTGCAGATACCATGTGCCCATGCTTGGAGCCTTAGAGTTAGATTTGACAATGTCAAAGGAGTGCGGTGTCCATGCCGAGTTTCAGTATTTGGACGACAAGAATATTAACCGTAAGCCAGTCCGGAAGATTGCCATCGAGGTAGAGAAAAGATTGGTGGAAATGTGCTGCCTGTTGATAGGAGAGGAAGGAAATTAAAATAGATATTTTCTCTAGATTGATAATTCTTTACCCGCATCTTATATGCTACTTCAGCAGACTTTGTAAGGCAATGAAGGATAGAAAAATAAAATAACCCCGTCTCCCATGACTCCTATCACCGTAGACTTCCCTAATTTTCATGCAACAAATAGTATCATAATTTTTTTATATCTTAGTTCGAGGCTTGGTTCTATAAAGTCTAGCCCTGTCTAGGAGAAATCTGAGCTGAGAGGTTGCCCACTAACCCACCATCATCCACATGTAAATGAACAGCGATTGTTGACTTCTAGTCGTGCACTGTGAACGGTAGGATCGATTAGAACCCAGTATGCCCATAGCCATAATTATTCTATCGGGACTCCACTCCGACTTCCATGCCCACCGACATACTATTGATTCCAAACCTCATTCCCTGACAATGGCTCGCTTAGCTCGAACCTTCAGAAGAGAATTTGAAACCTTTGTTTGACCGAGCTCTGCTAGGAGCTAGAGAGCTGAACGTTTGGATATAATGCTGTGATTGAGTGATAAAATGGGGGAGCAAGGAGATGGGCTTGCCAATGGTACTGATTTTGAATTTATACTTAGAAGGAGAGGGGCGAGACTGGATTTCCGTCTCGAGTGATTCCTGGGTGTCTACCTGGATAGAGACATAAGATCGGTCTACCCATAGTATTATAATATCATAGTAAATATTATTATTCGAGACAGCCCTGTTCTGATCGGGTTCTCAAGGGGATGGGTTTCACTTCAAGGATGGCACAGGGGGTAATTCGGAGATACTATAAGATAAGCGGGTTGACTTTGTTTATTTCGGGATCGTAATGCGGTTTTGTTGCGGGTATGTGTGAATTAGTAAGGCTTCCACATTTCCTATTAGGTAAAAGGAATAATTGAACACTATAATCAGCGAGAGATCCTTTCTCCATGCCTCACAGTCTAATTTAGAGAGTCTGGCTAAGCGTACACAGAATAATTGAGTTTACGCTCCTAATTTGTTAGTCGGTATGATACAAGGCGATCGCGCCCAACCACTATTACCCTCCTGTAAGGCCGCTAGGTTTAATGAACGAACTGAGTGACTGGTCGTCATTTGTGATAATACTTCAACTTTAGTTAAATTCAGTTACTATGTTACAAGCAACGTTCTTAGTTTCCTGAGTAGTCATTCCCCCCTAAACCCTTTTACTCGTCCGGTATCATGTTCTACCTGAATGAGCGGACTCTAACGCGGCCAGCTATCACTCTCTTGCTCGCCATTTCTACCGTACAAGTACTCCTTCATTCCCCAACCAAAGGCCTAACCCAAATATCGGCTTCATCATACCGCGAACCTCGCCTCTACCCCTTACCTCAACCCCACAACTAGTGATGGGCACGATCATGATCGAGGAGTGGGTTACCTGTGAATACAGAGTGGCTTGTCATTTGTATTCCTGGTCCAAAATCTGGCTTAAATTTAGTAGCTTTTCACCTTTATTCTTGGACCAGTATTTGGTTACATGAGATTAAAGAGTCTTAAAATGGATAGCTGTTCTTGACTTGGAAACTTGTATATACATTCTAGTTAGATGTTATCATTATTATTGAAGAGAGGAATTTGGAATACATGAAGGGTTGGCTTTAAAGTTGCACGAAGGAAGCTATCTGCTGGTGAGTGATCGATTATGATCGAGCAGTACCATGATCGATGAAATCGATCAGATCATAGTTACAATGATCGATCATGATCTGATCGAGAGGGCCTTGTGATCGAGATGATCGAGCACTGTATGATCGATCATTGATCGATCATGATCTGATCGTGTCCATCACTACCCACAACGGCAAATAAATGTCCCAGAAAGCCCACCCTAACCATAAATAGCAGCACAGGCTCGATCTCTCGCTCCTCCCACAGTTCTCCCCACTCTGCAGAGCCTACCCAACCTCCTTCTGTGAAGTCCTCCAAACCACATACCCCCTCCTCATCACCAGCTACTTAGCATTAACTGTCGAAAAGCAGGCCACAACTCTGCTCAAACCTGGTTTTCAACACGGACAAGAGCTCGGTGTTCATATACAACCTGAGGAATAAGCTTGAGGCTTCAGTTATGCTATCATGCGGGCATCGGAGGATGGAGGTGGCGTCGCTATCCGAACTGAAGTTAAGAATGCGATTCTGCTAGGCAGGAAGTTGTTGGTAGAATCGTAGGTGGAGATATGGATGTGAGAGCGAGCAGTGGGCAGGGGCATAAATTCCTTTTGGGCGCAGAGGCGGAGAGGTTGGCCGTTGGGTGAGGGTATGAAGTTGTGGACTGGAGAGGTCATGGGACGAGCACTTATGTAGGTTAAAGGGGGAAAAAGGGTATTCCACCAGCGATGGTGTCCCTGACAAGGGCCTGCAAGAAGAAAAAGCCGAATACCTACCTCTACGCCAGACTGGGCTGCATTCGTAATCGGCATTGACAGAATCCTCTGCGTGGCTATGGGCACAAGCGGCCTTGCCAATAAGCTCCCCGGCAGAATCTGCAATAACCCTACTCTTACTCCTGGGTCTTATCTGGAGGAATGGTGAGCAAGCATTCCTACGTGGTCACCCAATCTCCTCTTATTATTGATCTTTACTTCTTTCTGAAACTTATGAACCTCTGACGTATCCGCCGCTGTGCCCACATCGGCTGTCAGAAACACAGCCTTTAAAGGAAGAAAATGCAGGTCATTCTACGCGACTGCCAACCCACGCCGTTGCACTTTTGGCAACAGGAAATGGAGACAACTTCCTTCGCCTCGCAGCAGCACACAACTTTGCTCCTCTCAGTCGCTTCTGTGGTCTTAGTTTGACGGAGGCGGGGAAGCGCTTGTTGGTCAGGAGGCCGGGGGAATGTAGAGGGCTTTGGGGGAGCGATGGAGATTGGGAGATGGCTTTGGCGGTGTAATCAGGTTGGATCAGAAGGGAAAAACGAGGGCTAAGTAGACCGGTTTGGGTGGTAGTGCACAGTACAATGCATTCTACCAGTAACCTTTGTTGGTCCCCTTATACCAACAGTACTATGAACTTAATATGCCACTCCTAGTCATTCGGTTAGCCTATGAACCAATCAATTGAGTAGGAAAAGTAAACCAACCTCTTTCATCCGGACTCATTCCTCTTAGCCTCCATCCAAAATTAACTTTCCAATCTGCTTGACCCGACAATTCCCACTTCAGCCCCTGTAACCATGCACAGAAGGCGAAATAGGCTGGACTAGGAACAGCTCCCACTTTGCTTACCACTTCTGGGACATGGATAATAGAAACACAGCTGCTATTTTGTTGTAGGTGAACGTCTTGGTTACCCACAATCTAGTTTGATTAAATAAGTTCTGGTGTAGTTATTGATTTCGGAACCTGATTATAATTTGTAGGTGCCGTCATACGTGCTTAGGAATAGTGTTCTTAACCGTCCACATAACTAGTTGGGCTCTGCGGGAGACTGCCAAGTGCCCCTAACAAGACGGGACAGCACAAGGTAGTCACTCCTTGTCTTTGAACTCGCATGACGGCTGTTATTATGAAGGAAAACGAGGCCAACCATGTGAGACAATTTCAGGTAGCGGACTGTGAGGGTGAGTGCGGGGGAAGACAGAAAACAGTGGATAAGAGTGGAAGACGGTGGGGGACGGTCTGGGATGACACAATGCCTTTTGTCTTAAAAATAATGGCTATGGCGAAACGGCGAAATGGCTAGACAGTGGCGAGTGATCGTTCGTGAAACGAAACAAATACCAAGGCGAGGACGATACTAAAGACAGATCACGAAAGCGGGGAAAATCTCTTCTCACTTAACAACAACAACGACATCACGATGCTCAATAACCAACTAACTAACGCGAAAAACACAACAGTATAAGTAGGAAAACAACTTCGCCTTCCTCCGATCCTCCGAGTCCATCCTTCCATCGATCGCCATACCGGTCCATGTCCTTCCACGCATGCCACCGCTCTTCTATGCTCACCCCCGCTCTTCCACGCAGGTTCCCCATTTCCTTCCGCACAGAACAATCATGCTAACAAAGGAAAGAACAATCATCACAAAGAAAACATTTTCCTGCTCTACAGCCTCCGCGCATCCGTGTCCTTCCTTCCGGTGCTGCACTGGTCCCGAGTACTTTCCCAGATGTTTGTCGAACGTTAGGAAAACATGTAGAGTGGCATCAAAGAAACTCGCTCTCCGAGAGCGTATCTTCTTTGTCTGAACGATAACGGGATAGGGTGTGTGCTGGGCCGGTGGGATAAGCGCATGGCCGAAGGGTTAAGTCCGTTCTGGGTGTTTAGTATGGTGAGCAGCAATCAAAAAATTCCAACATTCTGTCCTGAAGCATTATTCTAACTTGTCCGCCAGGTCGACAAAATGGCAGGCCGGGACGATGAAATGTCTTCCGTCTTTGCCCTCGCCCAGACGGAAGGACTGCCCTGTTGCAAACACCGCTGGGGATGGGAATCGGATTTCCCCCGGTTGTAACTGGCACCAATAGCAGGAGGCCATTGTCGAATATCGAATGGATGGAGTTATTCAAAGAGACAAGTTTCCGGAGACTATCAATGGTGCCTACTGTCGTGGCAAAAATTCTATTGGTGACTGTCGAGCGATAAGGGATATTTGCTTTGTAGGGCTCGTCTTGCTGTAGATAGGAGGTTAGAATGACAGAAGCAGATATAGAGCTTAGGATTGTTCCACTAATAGTGAAACTGGCTCCTGGGTCAAAGATGACTGGGGTAGTATAGTGGACCCAAACGGAGTAGAGGTAGAGCGGCTTTATGGTGGTAGAGTTCGAGTAATGATAATCAAAAAGCTGCCGGCTACTGATTGGTTGAAGACACAATATGTTTTTGTGATAGCAACACTTCGATGCCAACACTAGCACAATGGCGACTTAGTCCGAGTCGGCAGTGGAAGGCTGTGTATCACAGGAAGAAAGCACTTCGGTTGTAAGAGAAACGGAATGACTTCCGTAATTGCTCTCGACTATGCAGTCCTAGACTTATATGCGATACAAGCAGAGAGTGATGGAAGCGCACAAACATCAAAACCTACACAACAGGAAATATCCTATGAAACAGCAGTCACACTCCAAGCTAGTAGTTGTGCCCCAGACTGTGACACACTGACAGGTATCAGATGGGGTTAGAGCTATCAGAGAGCACAGTAAATACGATAAGTAGGAGAGGCCGCGGTAAAGCAACAATAATAATAGATCGCCAACACACAACCCAAAGACCTTCTAGACCAGGTGTTTGTAACTCGGGCATGGCAACACCAGAGTGCCCCCTGTTGTAGTCGCAAGCCACAACCTTAGCCCGAGTATCACGCATTTTTGGAACTAGCGTAGCGGCTACTAGTATGACAAGTACTATAAGAACGGTGTAATATGGGGACCTTGGTAAGTCTATTTATTTTACATTAAATTTTACCGTTCTTAGCGACGCATCTCTTTCTACTCACTCGCAGCAATTTTGTCAACCTATTTTCATCAATCTTATTTCACACCACTCACAATCCTTATCAGAATGAGCCCTCAAGACAAAATTATTCGCCCACCGGCCCTAGACCTCTTCACGATTCTTAATAATGACGCTGGCCCAGAGCTCAGGGAAATTCTGCACCGTACATACCTTTACATGGCTCATCAATTCAGACAAGAGCTTTTTGCCAAAGCTCCTACCGAGCACGATGAATGCATTCGGGCTGTCAACATATGGATCACCCGACTAGAAATGATCAGGTCTGCACTAGCAAGCTTTCCGATGCTCAAAAGTGAATGTGGGACCAGCACTATGGCACAGTCTCCTACCATAGCTCCTTCCGTTTATGGGAACCCCGCTCGGGTGCCACAGGTTAGCCCCAGTCAGGCATCGATAACGGAATGCTTGGAACGCGATCAATACCAATGCATTATAACACACCGCAAGTTCTCCAAAGGGTTCGGCATAGAGGCAGTCCCCATTATTCCATTTGCCTTCGCAAACCACCCAGGCTGTCGAGATCTGGACTTCTGGAAGATGCTGGAGATGTTTTATGGCTCAGAAGCTACCGATACAATTTTTTCTGGGCTGCTGGACAAGGTCGATAGTCTTGAGAACCTTGTTACCCTTGACAACTCTATACATGCCGGGTTCAATAGTGGGAGCTTCACCTTAGAACCAGAGACAGAAACGAGGGATCAGATTGCTGTTATAAACGATTGCATAGGAGGCTACTGGTTGAACATACGCTATACTCAGACGCCGCTTTTGCCTGAAGACTTCTTGTGGATAGAGGGCCTTAGCACTGGCGAGATTAGAAAAGTATACCCATGGACCAGGATTGCTATTGGATATCATGGGGGGATTCCGGATCATGACTCTGCTCTTCCACTCGCCTCCTATTTTGCTCTCCGGGCTTTCATTTTCTCGCTAAAAGATAAGCCGACTATCAAACGTTCTAATGCACCTCTACCACATGCTGCTTCCTTAACCCCCAGTCCTCTTTCCTCCGTCGACTTCGAGAATCAGTATTCGATACAGACAGCCACCTCCGAGAGTCCTAGTGCTGATCCAGTATTGGCGGCGAGTGCCATCCTTCAAGCTTTGGTTGACACAGGAGCTTTGGGGCGGTCACCATAAAGGGGTTGAATCCCCCATAGGATATCCGGTTATATGGCTAGGTAGTTTTCAGGGTATGCTGGGATGTTGTGATACGATAGTATCTAGTTAGGCGATATAGGTTTAGCCTTTATCACATTGTATGTTTCTTTAGGGCTCATTGTGTTAGAATTTCGCGGAATTAGACGGAGACATTTATCTCCTAGTCTGTCATTAGCTAGCCGAAAGAGCGGCCAACTCGTCCACCGTTCTCCTCAGGCCTCTTGCCGGAGGTGACACAGAAGATGCCGGACTCGAAGCTTGAAGTAATAGAACCGAACAATGAGAGAAAAAGAGAGATACATACTATCTTGCCTGTTCGCCTATAAACCCCCCTGTGACTACCGTACTTATAGCAATCCGTAGTATGAACATGATTTAGTGTGAGAATTTTAATAAACTAACATGAGGTTGGCAACCATGAGGCTTTCCACTCACAATAGCGCTCAGCAACCAAGATATCGGACGGACCAATCATGCCTCCTCGCAAACCCAAAATGGGAATTGTGTCTTTGAACTGGCACCAGATTATGAGAAAAGTGATCACTGAGTGCGCAAGGAAAATAAAGCAGATTAATAACTGTTCTTGTGATTTCTAGCATGAAAGGTGAGGGGGATTGTGGTGGTGTTGATAGACGGAGGTACCAAGACGGCCTCTTGAGCCGCGTCCTGTTTTGACCGTCTAGCAGGCAGAATAGGACGGTTGAAACAGTTTTGCCACATCTATCGGAATATGATGTTAGTTGAGACGTCACCGTCTAGTTTCCCCACCAAAATCTCTTAGGCGCCTCTGGTGGTCCACGGTTTTTCAAACCTTGATAATCACAAAACGAGGGTTGCAGCTAGCAACCGCAATAATCGCAAGTTGCCATTATGGGGCATTTTCAAGCTCCAAGAAGTGTGTCTGGTCGCTAAGAAAATCAATTCAAAAAAAAGTCACTCACAAAAGTCCGAATAATTATTATGAGATAAACATTGGCACTTGTATTTTAATTCTTATTTTTTTAATTTTTTATTCTAAAAATTGATGGCTGTTGTGGGTCATTTTGGCCTGTACAGTACATACTGTTCTGAAATGAAGGTTTGTGAAATATAGTTCAAGCCATCCAAAACGTGTACCAGATTTTTCATGATTTTCAAATCCCTAAGGCTTTACCATCACAAGTCCAAATCAGAAAAAAAAAACCTGTTTCTGAAAGAGGATATGAAGTAGAATAATAAACAGGTTTTCTTTCCTCAATTAGCCTTATCGTTGTTGAGCCTTTAGGATTTAAAAGTTTATACTTTTGGTGTAAAAGGAGGAAAAGTGTTACATGAGCCACATATTGTTTGCTTAGTAATACTAAATTTGTTGTATAGGAGCAGTTTTCTAATATGTATTAACCTTAATTCCTGACTAATGACTTTAAGAAAACCTACAGTGTCCAATGATATTCTTCGATTTCATGCCAAGCATTAGATCTTGGCATGTTAACTGGTACAGCCACCTGTAACACATTTTTTTCAGCCTGGTACACGTTTTGAAGAGCTTGAACCATACTGGTCTGACCAATATTTCAGAAACCTTCTTTTTGACATCATTATCACATCTTGATTCTTGAGTTGTTGTGGCAACCAGACATGCCACTCAATATCAAAATGGAATTTTGGGGCAAACCTCCATAATCGGGGTCAAAACGAAGGTTTGAGGTGGCAACCAGACGCGCCCTTAACTATGATAGTACCAGTAGACAGATAGGTAAACAGCCCCTAAGCAACCGAAGCCCCCACTATCAAGATCTTCACATGGAGCACGAATGTGTAGTAAGGAACAAACGGCTTAAAAACGTAGCTGATTTAAGGCTCACTTGACCTATTAAGGATTAGATAAAATTCATGAAATCAGAGCTGGTATAAGCAAGGGAATAAGCGTGATAAATGGGGAAGGAAAATCTTGGCTGAGAAGCCCGAGTATCCTCGAACACCCCACACCAAATTAATTGATAATTTTCTCCCCACTGGCCGCCTGTCACTTTTTCTATTTACTTTCTTCCCCATCATCCACTCATCCTCAACCTATCCTCGGCGCTTTGACGGTACCCCCAGAGTTTCCTCCTGTGCATTACGAATTTTTTGCTGAAACCTTCGGAACTGCGCCGTTGATTCATGTTTAGTTTCCTACTTGTCCTGCATTAGTTTTGTCTCGTCTCGTCTCACCAGCAATATCTGGGGCACTCCTGTTACGACTACCAGTAGTTTGTGTCATGTGGAGGAAAAGTTTTTCTAGTCACTTTCTTTTCATGTCGTTTCTCATAGGATAAAAGCACAATGTTTTTCCTTACTATCACATTCGATCATCAGTCTTTACTCATTCACATTTCCGCTCTCTCATCTTGTCTCTATAGTCAATCAAAATACATTCGTTCCACTCATATCCAATCAAAAAATTTCCCTCTTTTTTCTCGCCATTGCCCTTTTTAGCCCCTTCGCACTTTCCTTACGAAATAGGAATTCGTTTGGCTGTGACTTCATTCTCCTCAATCGTGAGTTTCCCATTGATTCTTGTTTTTGGTTTCTCCAACCACTTCTATCTTACCCCGCTCTTTACTGCCTCTGGGATGCCTTCTCCCTACCCAATTTATAGTGAGCTGTGCTGATTACTTATTATAAAAAGTCCTCATTAGCCGTAACTGATTCCCTTTTTCTCGGGAATCTTCACCATGTACGGTGCACTAGGAACCACCACCGGGGTCTTGACCACCCATTCTGCATCTTCTCTCCGCCCTCTTGTTCTTAATCGCCGGCCGCTCGAACATGCCCTCGTCTTGACTACCCTTCATTTTCATGCAACTGCCACTGAGCTTTGCCAGCGGTTTCCCTCTCAATTGTCACCCTTTACGACGAATATGCTCTGAATGAGGAGCCATCCCTTAATCACTTGGCTCTCCGGCCAAGAAACTGCATGTGGGCAAATAATACTCTAGTGCTCGCCAAGCGGCTAACCTACAACTAAAAGCACCTGATTCTTATTTGTTTCTTGCCGCTGCCGACAAAACCGCTAGTGTTTATGCAGTCTTCGGATGACAGGGAAATATCGAAGAAAACTTTAACGTATGATACTTCAATGAATCTTCTGCTTTTACGGCAGATGGGTTGAAAATTTCAATTGCCGAGAGCCTTAAGCTTAATTATTATTAGATGTGTTTCTAAAAGATTTTTGTCCTACTCCTGAAATATATTCGGCCAGCCAATACTACGATCAGGTTCACAAGTCCAAACCAGAATCCGTCGTCAATGTCCCGATGTGATGTCTTGTTCAACGCCATTTCTTGCGTCGCACAGCACCTAGAAGCTGAACCGTATTTGGGCGCACTCTCCCTTGGGACTATCCCAAGCCGATACATTATGGAAACACTCCCCGTCAGGAAAGACCTTCCCGCCCATTTTCTCCTGGTAGAACTACCGCACACTCTTAGCGGACTACGATCTTAAACCCATTCAAGCAGCCCTCGCCGAAACCCGTAGCCACTTCAATGGGGGACTTAGTCAGTCTTCTCCGCTACACTCTTCCAACTAAACACACTAATTCTGCTGCCGACGACCCCCCAGGCTATCGGAATCGGATACTCGAAGCCCGCGCCAGTCCGCATACCAAGCGCGGGAAGAATCTCATACCTGCTACACGGCTTGGAGCGCTTCTTACGAGCACTAACCGTGGCGACAAGGCCATTCAGTAATCCGTCCCTAATCTGATCTGATCTCTAATAAATGCTAATTTATAGATGGATAGTTGCCCTACTTTCCTGGTATGTCTCGTCTCTTCATACCCATCTCCAGACATTCTCTGCATCTATCCGTGAAGTAATGGAGGAAGTGAACGATATAGTTAAACTATGTTCCCAGCGACTCTGGGTTGTTACTGAGAAGGTTCCTCACGACGCTGCCGTAACAGACGTGTTCGACAACGGGCGTGCACAGGTTATGGCACAGGTGATTGCGTGATTTTGTTCACGCAGTTGGGAATAATGGTGAGGCTTTCGCCGAGGCACCCGGGAAGACCAGGTTTCGCAGTTACGATCATTGTGAGAAACGGTCACATGAAATTAACAGTTCATTGCGGCGAACCGCATGGAGAGGCTATTCGGGAGAACTATGTGTTCATGACTTTGAAAGCGTCGGCGCGGACCGGCAAACCAAATCGAGAATGATCTTCAAAGATGTCGCAGGGAAAACAACCTCCTACATCTACCCCACCCCGACCAGGCTTTTGACTGGAACCAAGTTCAGCCAGCCCGCGTTCACTCGTACGGAGGAGGCCACCTTTAAGGACATGAGATATCGTGGTTAAATCCAGTGTGATTCTGTTTTCGCTCTACATTCGCTGGGTGAATAATCAGCTCTCGCAGCTCCGGCTGAGGTTATGCCGATTGAGTCTTTACTTTCTGTGGTCTTCTACCGTGGGTTGACTATTTAGGTCGCCGTGGAGCGCGATACCGAGGGAAGAAGCAATTACCTTATGATTGTTGTCAATCATGGTCGTTTTTTTTAAGAACTTCGATGAGCGAGCGCTTGAGTACTTTGTTGCAATCGCGGATGGAGCTAAATAGTTGCTCGAAGTTGTCAATTATACCTTTATTAACCAGAAATATGTCTGCGCCGGTGATGTAAGTTTCTTAAAGTTCATTTGCTTTCATATTTATTGACATGCCCTTAGTTACGCTTTCTTGACGACTCACCAATGTGCTCAACTTCCTCAAGGTGCAGAAGATTGACATGGCCCTCATGGGAAGACGCGCACCTTGAATTCATCAAGGAGGGGCTCGTCGAGGTTATCCAGGGAGGAGCTCAACAAACGCAAGCCAAGCCGAAGGAAGTCCAACCCCAAGGCGGGCTTGCCACAATTTCCCAAGCGGTCTTGACTTCCCCTTCAATTCTACATTCTTCCGTGGCGGAGCCAAACTCTTCAGAGCATTCCTCATAAAGAAGATAGCGAAACCCTAGATTGACCCTAGCAAACCTATCGGAAAATATATCTCTAACTTACTATGAAGCCTTTTCAACTCACTAGAAAGTACTCTGGGCCTATAGATACCCTAACTACTACTAACACGGGTTCGGCCGTTGTTGTATCACTCCAGTCGCCACACAATAATCCTAGCAGAAAACCGCTTGATTTTTTCCTAAACTATTATTAATTAAATTCATTCTCCGTTTCCTCTCTGCTTATTCACTCTCATGATATAATTCAAGAATAAGACATGTATAATATCATACGAATACTTAAAAATCTTGAGCATGAGAAAAGACATGAAAACATATAAGTCCTTCACATAGTAATCATTTGACTGACCGTTGCATGTGTCTCCGATGCTATAAGCTTAGTGAACGTTAGAGGCTAGAAGCATACCTCTAGAAAGTACTAAGTTATGAATACAAGCCTTTGAATAGAGGTGTGGTAAAAGCAGAATAGTGGCCTTGTAGATCTCTGGACCTGTTCATAAGGGGATAATACTCTCAGAAGGAAGAATTTACAAAGCCCACCGGACTTTTGTCTTTCACCTGTTGTAATCATGAGAAATCACTCAGATTCACTATTTGTACTAATTGCCACGAAGATTCCCTACATTTTGGTGAAGTGCGCCCTCAATTTCGTGACCCCCAAGCACATTCACCGACGGTCTCACCAGGAAAAAAAACAACAGAGTTAACTCCCTCGCTGTCTATTCCGAACAGCCGAGTGATGATGTATGCAGACTAAGCTAGGGCTATCGTCATTGAATAATAATCAGTGTTCGCAAGCGGCCAGTCCGGTCAGGCTTGGGGTCTAAGGCGGCCGGCTGGGCTGGACTGTGGGCTTCAGTCCGGCTTTCAGGGCCTATCTGGGCGGACTGCAGATTGTTGTCCGGAATGTATTGAAGTTGTTATTCAAGCGGCTGGTGGCATAGCTGTAGTGGTATGAGGTGAATACTGGGAATGATGATTGGCACGGGAATGGGGGAATGGCAAACGGGCTCGAATGTGGAACTGGTATGTGTGCGAGTTTGCAATGTTGGAATGTTGGAATTCTGGGGGCTGTGCTCAACTTGGAAACTTGTATATATTGACTATTGTTGTTGTTGTGATGGATGATAGTAATTTGAGATGTTATAAGGGTCTATTTCGGATTTCAGGTTATGAGCCCGGATTCATATGCGCTCAAGATTGATTACAATTTCAAATTTACTTTATCTTCCTGCTTGATTGACTTAGTATATTTCTTCTATCAACTCAATTAGGCACAATGTCATCCACCCTATCCTCGCATTTTCCAACTTCGGTCAACCCAGTTACTGGTGGTGGATTAGGCTACAATGGAGATCAAATGATGTATTGCTGTAAGTATGGTGAGACGAGTAAGCTGACACACTATAATTATACTAGATGGAAGCGCGATATTGAATTCTTCCTGCAAGTGGAATCGGCACTCGGTATTGTTCTTGGAGATGAGGTTCACCCTGGAGCCAGACGGGGTGCTGGAGGGCCTGAGTTTGACCGAAAGTCTGGCAAGGCGGCTGCTATGATTAACGCCTCCTGCCACAGTTCAGTTAAGACTTATATTAACGAAATGAGGGACCCGGATCTTATGTGGGAGGAGCTAAAGACAAAACTAGATACGTCAAACACACGTGGTGGTCGTACTGCAATTCTCCACCACTTCAATCAACTCTGCCCTAACCCTGGTTCTTCGATTGCGGAATACATTACTCTGCTTCTCGAGTGTAGACAAGAGCTCGAAGGATCTGAACGAGCTATTCAGGAGGAAACCCTTATTACCCATTTGGTGACCACTCTTCCGACTGAGTGAAATTCAATTGTCGATATTATTACTCACCAGCCAATCGAACGCCAGACTATCGACTATGTCATTGCTACTTTTGTAGAATGGGAAACCTCTCGGAGGAACAGAAAACTAGAAGTAAGCTCATATCCATCGATTGGAAGTACTATGACTGCTGGAAATGCCTTGAATGTTAGCAGTCAGCATACCCGATCACGCAGATTTGTGAGACCATGGACGAAGCGAAATCCCCATGCATCTTTTGCATCTCCTCGCTCTACAACCTCTGGGTCAGTTACCTGTTGGTATTGCAACAAAAAACGACATCGACAAGCGAATTGCTTTACCAAACGAAGAGCTCAACGAGGACACACTGAGAGTACTAGTCCCCCCAAACGCCGATTCAAGCAGGCCAATGACTCCAATGAGTCTCCTTTTGCCTCAGTTAAGGCCTTGATGGCTAAGGTTGCACCCACACTACATGCGAAAACTCACTATACTACCTGGCTAGTAGACTCGGGTGCGTCACATCATATGTGTTCCAGTACCCACTATTTTTCTCGCATTCACCGCCTTCCAAAGCCAGTCAAGATTACTCTTGGTGATGGTTCCGAGATATCAGCCTTTGCTGCTGGAACTGTATCGCTCTCTCTCCCTACAAAAACAATTTCGTTCTCAGCCCTCTATATACCCCTTCTGGCCTATAGTCTTCTATCAGTTAGTCGGCTCTCTGAGTACCCAGAATACTCAGTTTACTTTCAAAGTCAAGAGTCTTTTCTGAGAGTAGGAAGAAAGGCTGTAGGGATAGCAGGAGATAATACACATCTTTTAGGATGTTTGAGGAATGGCCTTTACGAGGTATGTCTTGGTCACCAAGTAGGAAGTCGGTTTGATTCTTCTTTAGCCAGTAGGCTATTTTCAGCCAATACTGCACTAGTACAAAAGGTTTCTCTAGGACGGTGCCATGAACGGCTTGCCCATCTCAACTTTGATTCTGTTAAAATGCTGGTACCACCAAGCGCTTATACCACTGACTTTTCTCAACCGGATATTTGTCCAATTTGTATAAAAGCAAAGCATCAAAGACAAATTACTTGTACTCTTGTCGAATGGAGTAATAGGCCATTTCAACTTATCCATTTTGCTCTTTGTGGTCCCATAGAACCAGAGTCCGCATCTGGGTAGCGTTACTTTATTGTCTACATTGACGACTTCTCGTGCTCAGTTTGGGTATATTTTTTACGAACGAAGACAGCAGTGGAAGTTGTTTCAATATTTCAGGAACTCCTAGCCTCTTTAGATAAGAAGTATCCAGAATGGCCTGTTACACTCTTTAGATGTGACAATGGGAGAGCAGAGTATGACAATAGTCTATTTAGGGGAATCTTACGAGTTTCAGGCATTTCATTCGAGCCTTCGCCACCTTATACCCAACATAAAAATGGTGTATCTGAAGGAAAGATTAGACCATTAGTAACCAAAGCACGGGCAATGCTACACCACTCCCAACTCCTAGACAGGTTTTGGGCAGAAGCGCTAAATATGGCGGCTTACCTGCATGATCCTTCTCCCTCTCGACCATTAGGCAATAAGACTCCCTACGAAGTACTCCAAAACAAAAAGCCCAAAATCAGTCACTTCCGGCGGTTTGGGTGTGCGGCATTTGAACTTATACCTGAAGAGCAGCGGGTTGGGAAGTTCACAGCAAGGGCTCAAGATTGCGTCTTTCAGGGTTATGTTCATGACAAGTGTAAGATATGGAGACTATGGGAGCCAGGTGGGAGACGGGTGGTTCAAGCCTCGGATGTTAGGTTTGACGAGGACCGTGTACTTGGGAACACTATGAGGGAGAATATGGAGCTTGAAAGTAGCATTCCGGGATCTATCATACCACGTGACCTGCCACTTGAGGAAGATGATGTAGAGCTACTTGCGCCTCCTCCTGAATGTTCATTACTGGCCAATGTCTCAACCTCTACTTAATTACCAGATAAGCTAGTACTCGAAGAAACAGTATCCGATATACCTTCCTCACTGAGTACTGAAGCCAGATCTAGTATCTCGGCTAGTACTACTATGTCTGAGACTGCTTTGTGACCTTCAATACGCTTGCGACATCAATTCCAACCTATGGCAGTTATCGCAAATGTGCAAGTAGCCGAGAACTCTGCAACTGAAGGCGACCTGCTTAGCTACCGGGAAGCCTTAAGTCAGTCATGTTCGGCGAAGTGGAAGAAAGCAATGCAGGATGAGTTTGCATCTCTTTTACAAAATCATACTTGGGATTATGTGGATTTGGTCCCTGCTGAAGCGAATAGTATTGGTTGTCGCTGGGTATTTAGGAAGAAAATCAATCCTGATGGGAGCGTACGGCATAAAGCAGGACTAGTTATAAAAGGATATGAGCAGATTCCCGGAGTGGACTTCGGAGATACATTTGCTCCTGTGGCAAAACTTACCAGTTTACACTTAATTTTAGGTCATGCAATACTAAACGGGTGGGAGACACATCATATGGATGTGGTTACTGCGTTTCTCAATCCCCCGATAGACAATTCAGTATTTATCGACTTACCCGAAGGTATTGAGTATCTAGCAGAATTACCTCACACGATTACCGCTTGCCATTTTAAAAAGGCCTTGTACTGACTAAAGCAGGCTCCTAGGTTGTGGTATCAGCCTATTCACTCTTTCCTAAAGTCTGTGGGCTTTTCCCAATCAGCAAACGAGCCGAATCTTTATCTCCGATATAAACCTTTGCCGGAAGCTCAAGTCCCTGAGGATATCCTTTTGTTATATGTTGATGACTTATTAATTAGTGCTAGAAACCTCTAAGTTATTGAAGAAGTAAAGGCGTTACTTCAGGCAAAGTATAATATGAATGACCTTGGACCAGTTCGACAGCTCCTTGGTCTTGAAGTCTTACAAACATCGCCAAACAAGATACATCTATACCAAGAGCGGTTTATTCTTACAGTTCTGAAGCGGTTTCAGATGACAGATTGTCATGGAGTACAAACACCTATGGAATCTGGACAGAGACTACTACTGTCTCTGGAGACTATTGAGCTTGCGGATCAAGGTGAGTATCAGTCTTTAATTGGAAGCTTAATGTATTTGGTGGTAGGAACAAGACCGGATATTGCCTTCACTGTCACTACCCTCAGTAAATTCAACTCAAAGCCTAATAAGATTGATTATATGGCTGCGAAGCGTGTACTTCGATATCTTAAACAAACCAAAACACTAGCACTTACTTATCGTACAAACTTTTCCTGAAGTCTATCATGACTTCGATTTATCACCTGAGACTTCACCTATTCTTGCCTGCCACTTGATAGGATTCTCCGATTCAGACTTTGCAGGAGATAGCAATGACCGGAAATCTACAAGTGGATACGTGTTCACCTTGGCAGGTGGAGCTGTCTCCTGGAGAGCCAAGAAACAAAAGCTGGTTTCATTATCAACAGT
>Ga0307507_10006445_pt1 | contig 18025 bp, 9 predicted proteins | sample 7_EM_MG_FD_207223 | JGI IMG/M metagenome (GOLD analysis project Ga0307507, IMG submission 207223) | Populus trichocarpa ectomycorrhiza microbial communities from riparian zone in the Pacific Northwest, United States - 7_EM | ecosystem: Host-associated > Plants > Roots > Unclassified | place... | reverse complement strand
ATTGGTTACGTAAAAAGGAAGATATTATCACCCCTTAAACGTTCTGCCTGAGGCAGACTACATTGCTGGTTTTGTCTTAAATTGCTAAATGTTTATTAGTTTATGCTATGATGATTTGTTTATAATATTCCTGACTCTGACGCTAGTGAATATTCGAATAAAAATAAATTTATTTTTATGCATGCACATATATTTTTTTTATTTTTCTAGCTAAATAAAATAAAAATAAAACGAATAAAAATAATATAAATTTAAACCGGTATTTTTATTCCTGACTCTGGCGTCAGTGAATAAACCAATAAATTTACATTATTTTTATTCATGCATACACATTTTTTATTTTTTTATTTTTTTTATTTTTTCTATATTTTTTTTGGGGCTGGGCCCAGCTCAGCCCACATGGGAGTTTGCAGGGAAAAAAAAAACAGAGCAGAAGACTTACCTGGTTCGTTTGCAGGGAGTTTGCGCGAGATTGCTGAGGGCGACGTTTCTGCTTCGAGTTTCCTCTTAATTCCTTTTGCTTGTGTTCCCTGTTGTATTCCTTTCCTGTGTCTCTATTTCAGCTTGTTTTTCTTTGTCTTTATGCTCTGTTTTCAGAACACCGTCTCTCTCTCTCTCTCGGCCGGTTTTCTCTCTCGTTTTTCTTAAGTCAGAACTGGTGAGGGAAGCCTATTTCTGGTATGGGAGTTCTGGAGACGAACCTAAAAATTGTGTGCTTTGCTTGTGTTTCTCTTCTTTTCGGTTTCTTTCGTCTCTCTCCCTCTCTCCAACCATCCCCTGTTCTTCGGTGCTCCTCTGCTTATATAGAGCCCGGCGGGTTGGTAACGGCGGTATGCTGAGGGTCGACCATCATTAAGGCGCCTATAACTGAAACCAACGGACGATTTACTACTGCAACGTCTCTTGGCCTTTACTGTGGAAAACGGTCGTTGGTTTAAAGAAGAAGACGAACAGCGTCCCTTCAAAACGACGCCGTTTGGAGATAAACAGTGGCCATTTTCACTTTGATCTATGAAGTTTCGAAAATTTTATAATTAAACCCCTGGTTTAAACCGTAATTTTCCCTGCATTTCGGCGCCTTTTACAAGTTAGTCCTTGGACTTTAATCTGCTGCAATCGTGTCCCCAATTAACCCCAAACTTTGCTATTTCTTCAATTAAGTCCCTGATTTAATTAAATCAAAGTCTAATTAAGTCTAAAACTTATCAATTTTCCAATTAAGCCCTTGATTTGATTAATTAAACTAGTTCCAAGCTCAATTAAGTTTCAAAACTTTATCAATTCTCCAATTAAACCCTTGATTGGATTAATTAAATTAATTTCAAGTTTAATTAAGTCTCAAAACTTATCAATTCTCCAATCAAACCCCTGATTGGATTAATTAAATCAATTTCAAGCTTAATCAAGTCTCAAAACTTATCAATTCTCCAATTAAACCTTTGACTTGATTAATTAAATCTTTAAACTTCCAATCATGTTGCCCTTAACCCAAATTTTAATTCAATATTCAATTATTTTATTTTTACTTGTTTTTTCATCATTTTGTTTTTTTTTTTTAGTAAATAAAATAATTAAAATAAAAAGGTCAAAAATTGGGTTATGACACTTTATATAAAATATTTTTTATTATGCCATTAAACCATCTACAATTCCATTACGTACAAAATTCATTCGACAAGAATTACAGTTTCTATTATTTTTTGAGCGTGCAATAAGATTAGATAAAATATTATTAGAAATAAAATTGATTTGATATTACACTGCGAGTGAATTTAATTCACTCTACACTAGTTTTTCGGGAAAAAAACTATTATTTACATGACAATGCGAGTAAATTTAATTCATTCTAAACTAGTTTTTTTAAAAAAATAAAAAACTAAACCCACTTAAAAAAAAAAAAAAGTTCACTCGAACAATGCAAGTGAATTGCACTGTGCACGTAAACACAGAATTTTACAAAGCAGCTATCAGCTGCTTTGTAAAATTCGCGTCCAAAACGTGAAATTGCATGGGACCCACTACAATTAAATTGTGTTTTTAGTGTAACCAAACATCATGTTTGCTGTGGTTGCTTCAAACACAGAAGCAACCACGCAAACAAACAGCCTCTTAAAAAGTTGGTTAAATGTTGTCAATTCCATTCTGTTTTTTTTTGGAATGACCGAAACATTTCACATTAATTCAAAAAATGGAATAATTTTCATTTCATTTCAAATCTCGGTCCGTTCTGGATTTTTTAGCTAAATTTCGACCGAAATGTTTCGGTTTCATTTCACATGTTTCGTTCCGATCTTGAAAAGCCATTGAATCAAATTGAACTTGGTTCAATTTAATTAATTAAACCACCCAAGTATAAAAAGCTCTTTTTCATTACTATTTTCAATAACAATGATATTAATAATAACATTGAAAATTATTATTACTATTTTTATTAACAATGCTATTAATTTTTTAAAATTAGATTTATCACTAATATATATAGTTTTTTATTTATGTTATTTTTTTCATGTTTATACTTTATAGGAATTTATGCAAAATAAGGGATGTTTTAGATCTCATTAGCTTTGATAACATTGACCTGACTTTATATTTAAAATATTTATATTAAAACATTTTACTTTCATAATATTTTGATATTTTTGTTTAAGTTTAATTACTTTAAGTTGAAAATCTATTTAATCTTGACTATTTAGAAATATTTTAAATTTTGAAATTATATTTGTTTGATATTGTGTTTGTATTGCATAATTTATAATTAATTTATCTTGAATTTGAATTATGTTTGTTGAATTATATATATGAACAATACAGCCCCGAAACGGCATGTCAAAACACTCTGAAATTGAAACATTTCATTTCACTTAAAAAAATAAAACATCTATCAAAACAGAATTGACAACATGAACTAAACTATATAAACAAACTCACCCTTAATTAGAGTAAGTTACAGCTTGTAACCCATGAAGGCAAAATCTTAGATGGACACTATTTTATTCCTCTTTAGAAATAACTTTTGTTATAGAACCAAATGAAATGGAAATTAAGATTATATCTATATATGTGAGTAAAATAACCAAATTCATTGAAATTCATTGAAAAACTAAATCGAGATATTGAATAAAAAATTTGATTATGAATAATTTAGAAAAAAATTTATTCAAATTCAGTTTTTGATTTGAGCAACCAAAAAAATTAAACCTAGTCAAACCACTCTTTCTAAATTCAAAAAAAAAAAACCATGTATGTCACATCAAAACCTCTAAAAATATCTCAATTAAAACTCTTTTAATTAATTCAATTTGAACTGAATTTTTGTTCAATTTAATTTCTTATTCTGATCGAACTAACCTACGCTTGTTGGTACATGCATGTGTGTGGGAGAGTTATCAAATTGGTATAGAAAAAACAGACCCCCCAGGAACATGTTGAAGTTTTTGCTAAGAAGTATTTAATATTATGGTAATAATTATTTTTTAAAGTATTTTTTATTTAAGAATGTATCAAAATAATATTTATTTATTTTTTAAAATTTATTTCTGATATAAAAAATATTAAAAAAATACTTAATTTAAAGCAAAAATATTTTTTTTTTTTTGAAAAGCACAGTTAACTTAAATCCCATGCTGATGACACTGGGTGTCTCCAGAAACAAATGAAACAAGCAAGCCGCCATCTCATGACATGATCTCAAGATGTTCGTGAATATTCCCTGATTCACTCTTCAAGTAGCTCTCCACTTCAGCCAGAATAAAGTAAATTACAAACATAAGCTGTCATCAAGTTTGAGCAGTGCAGTTCGAGGGGCTAAAAAAAGAATTGATCAAGATTTTAAAGGTAAATGGAGCGGTCAAATAATTTTATTTCGACTACAATAAGATTGTAGTCCGACGACAAGACATGGGTGGGTGACACATGTAGCCGTCCCATCTTCAAAGCAAAATACAGTAGCACTAAACTTGATAATAATACAAAGTTAACAACAAAATTTATTCCCAAATACCGACTTCCATGAACCCATCTTCAGTGGCAAATCCCCTAAACATCCCATTGGTGTTGAAACCACATGCCACTTCCCCGTCTCTAGACACTGCTATCAACCCAGCTCGCCCTTCATCAAGCCTCTCCTTCACAACAAAATCCACAGCTTCTTGCAGGCCTAATCCCTTGTACTCCATCACTGCCGCCACATCACGTGCTAGTGTCCCTCGTATAATGGCCTCTCCTTCTCCAGTGCATGAGATCCCACAAAGATCACCAGCGTAGGTCCCAGAACCAATCAAGGGTGAGTCACCAATACGACCTGTTTTTTTGTTCATGAGCCCACCTGTTGAAGTGGCGGCAGCGCACCTTCCTTCGCTGTCCACAGCCACACACCCAACTGTTTCGGGCGCATAAACGCTGATTGGGAGTCCGTTCATTACCAAGGGACTGTTAGCAGCGGCACCCACGCTGCAACTTTCCAATCCAGCGGCTGGGATTCTGTAATCAAACTGGTTTCGAACAGAGCAAGAAGACATCGAGTCAAAAAAGGGCCCGCCACATCAATAAAAGAATCTACAGGGATTCAGCTTACCAAGATGGAGTTGGCTTCTTTTGCTAATTTCAACATCCCGACGTTTTCCTCTGTTATAAAATAGTCATTGTCCACCAGCTCAACACCCTAAACAAACCCAAGATTTAATAAATATAATTGAGATCACCACCATATTTTAGTATATCCAGTCATCTTATTTCATTAATTATTTTCTTTATTTATTTTTATTGGTTCGGTCCAAGACAAAGTCACCGGGCAAAGCCCACGTACCAACCCAGATTTTTATTTTAAAAATCTAAAAAATCTTTATTTTAATAAATAAAAACTCGAGCAAAAGCAAATAATCTTATTTTAATAAATAAAAACCGGTCACGGGAGCCGTGTGCCACGGTCTCTTTTTTCACTCAATTTGCACACATGGCTTAATAGAGGGTTGCCCCAGAGGCTAAAAGAAGGAAAAATACCTGTTGCCTAGCAAATTCCTCGGCGCCAGAAAAGGCAAGATATGAATGGGGAGATTTCTCCATGACAAGTCTTGCAAGAGAGACTGGGTTTTTAACTGTGGTTAAACCTGATACGGCACCACATCTTCTCTTAGGACCATCCATTATGCTGGCTTCCATTTCCACTGTTCCATTCTCTGTTAGTGCAGATCCACGGCCAGAATTGAACAGGGGATCCGTTTCCAATTCTCTCACCTGTCACAACAAAAACATGAAAAGATTCAACCCTTAAAATCTTTATTTACAAGTTCAAAACCCAAAAATAACTACCGAAACTACTTCGTTCTCTACACGGCTTGGCCAGAAAGAAAACATGGTGCCAGGGAGAGTAATGTAGAGCGGGGGGGACTTGACATCGATTGACATGACAATTTCTTTATTTACCAAGAAAATATGAAACAAAAATCTAAGACCGATGATGGTGCAGTTATTTTCTATTCACAGTAAGTGATCAAACAGTTGGGAACACAGAAATTCCTTGTAAGAAATTAAAACAGAGAGGGAGGAATCACATACAACAAGTTCGACAACATCAATCGCGGGGAGATTAGAGCGAAGAGCAGAGATGCCGATCTGAAGGCAGCGAGTGAGGAGTTTTTTGGCCTCCTCTTGTCTCTCTCGTGGGAGATTTGGGTCCACACCAGCGCCTCCATGCACCGCTATAGCCCATCCTCCCATTTTTCCTCTCTCGCTATCTCGCTTTCTCTAGGTTTCGTTTCTTACGAGGGTGTGTGTCTTTGGTGTCTGCCATGAGAGCTGGTGGTCAGCTTATATAGGCGTTTTGCGGACTCCACGTACCCTATTATTTGGAATTAAAATCTGTATTTCATTCTGATATTCACTTTCCAATGGCGTCGTTTCAGAATTTATTTAAATTTGAATTCGCTCACTTATTCCAGTATGTTTTTATATTTTAAAAGTATTTTTAAGAAGTTTGAATTTTTTTATTTGTTTTAAATTAATATTTATTTTAGATTATTTTAATGCATTGCTATTAAAAATAATTTTAAAAAAATAAAAAAAATATTATTTTAATATATTTTAATAAAATAAAACAACCACACTTTCCATAATACCATTACTGTCCTGACCCTGTAATTATTTTTACTTGCCAGCTATTGACTTGCTATATTTTCGTCAGAATTGTAATTATAAGCAGGGGAGTTTATTAGGTAATTACTATTTATTAAGGTTATAAAACTCTACGAGGGAAAAGGCTAGAGTTGAGGGTTGGTTATATTTTCTTTTTAAAAAAGAGTAAACAGGATGAGGAGTGGAGTTTTGAAATGGTGACGCCTAGATCGATCGACAAAGCAACGTGGTTAGATAATTTTTTCCTTTTTCTATTTATTTTTCCATCTAAAGGTCTCAAATTAATTTTCAAGTGAACCTGCGATGTCAATATAAGTTTTATAACTGTCATAATTATTAAATTTGGTTGGATGATCTAAAGTTTACCACAACCAAGTTTTTTCAAATATTTTTTAATATAAATTTAATTATATTCGAATGACTCGGTGAATCAAACCAAAATATTTAACTCTAAATTTTTTAATATGAAATATATGGCAAGGTGGTGTATACCTTATATTCAGATTAAATTTTGTAAAAAAAAACTTAATTCACCTATGGTTTGGTAAAAAAATATGCCATTTAAGTTGCAATTAACATGAAAATTTTATTTTTAAGTTTAGGCTTTGAAGTCTAGTGCCGAGGATATGACAGAATCCTCTTCCTGATGCTCAGTTGTAGTTATAAGAAACTTTTCTCCATGATTATAGTAGTTGAGATATGAAAAATTTCTTTCCAGTTGTGTTTTATTTTCTTTTCATGTAATGCCTTATTTTTAAGGCATGTTTGTTAGTGTAATAGATTGATTTTTATAATGTTTTTTCTTTTTTTCTGGTAAATATATTAAAATAATATTTTTTGTTATTTTTAAAATTAATATGTTAAAACAATAAAAAAAATTAAAAAAAATAATATTTTCTAAAAACACCGACGTTCTTAATGCTTTCTAGCAACGCAAACACTAACTCCTTTTCGAATCACCATCATACTAATTAATCAATCATCATTCATGACTGTTCTTAATGCTTTCTAGTAACGCAAACACTAACTCCTTTTCGAATCTCAATATATCTGTTTGGAAACGTGGTTGAAATTATATATTTTTTAATTTTTTTATTAAAAGTTATTTTTTTAATGTTTTCATATTGTTTTGATGTGCTGATTTCAAAAATAATTTTTAAAAATAAAAAAATTATTTTAAAGTATTTCTAAATAAAAAAACATTTTGAACTGCAACGGGTACCCCCAAACGTGTTATAACAGTAAGCTATACACACACAAGTGGAACGGCTGTATAGCTTACATTGAAAATTGAAATTAAATTTAGTTAAAATAAAATAAAATTTAAAATGCAACTCCCCTTTCATGACTTCGGGCAATGACACGTTGGATTCATGGACATTGCTTATTTTCTTGGTGTAGCCATTAACATGGGGGGGCTCAGAGAAATATAATTAGAATTCCGTGCTCAAATTCTCGCCCACGTCGACGAAGGAGAGAAGTTTAACCAGGAATGATCTGACACTCATATCTAACAAAAAATATATATATATATCAGCGTGATAATATTGTTTAATCAATTCCCGCTTTATATAATACTGTCACCAATTTTCAAAGATGAAACAAACAGAACATAACAGCTGTGACCAGTTTTTAGCAGAATCTATTGCCACTTTCGAGTTAATACTCCGCACAATAGAACTATAATATAAAATAAAAGCGCGCGCGCGTGTATATATATATTTTAAAACTCGGGTTATTAGTTCTATCAAGGTAATTCATAATTCGGGTCTACATCAAACAAGGTTTTAAATTAAATTATAAAAATATTAATAAGAGAAACTTGATTAACACATCAAGTCTTGTCCTGACCCAATTATATTAATATTAAAAAAATAGCATGGTGCATGCATGTGTGATATTATGTTTTCAGTGTGTTTGGTTGTGCTTGAAAAATATTAAATTGATTTTTTAATGTATTATGATATTTTGATATTAGACATAAAAGAAATCTAAATTTTTTTTTAATATATTTTTAAAAAGCAATCAAACATGCTAGTAATTTTTATAAAAGCATGTTTAGAAATATGACAATAGTTTAAAGTATTTTTTTTAAATGTATTAAAATAATATTTTTTTATTTTTTAAAATTATTTTTAATATTAACACATCAAACAAAATAATATTAAAAAATAAAAAAATTAATTTTAAATAAAAAAATTAAATTTTTAAAAAACATAATTTTAACTATATTCACAAAAATACTTCTAATAACCCCGGTGGCCATAGATTGACTATGGCCATATATATGTATATACAGTTGTTTCTCAGGTAATTCCACAGGGCCTAAAGTAGAGGAGAAATGTCGTGGTTCTGTGTCTGTGTCCTTGAGCTTGACCGTGGGCAGGGCGGCTGGGCCAAAAGCACAAAAGTAAAAGGGTTGGGTCCCACAACGTCAGGTTTCTGGGAACTGAGTTCCGAACTATTGGAAATCATCTGACGATGATGAAGTGCTGATAAGAATGCTGATTGGTTGGATTTGCTTAAACCGATGACTAAGCGACAAGCTGTAGCCTGTAGATTGGCATAAACCGATTCAATATTCAAAATAAATATAAAAGAATCAAGATGATTACAACATGTTTAAAAGTATGGTTAGGATTTTTTTTATTTAAAAATATATTAAAATAATATTTTTTTATTTTTAAAAAATTATTTTTGATAATAGCACATCAAAATAATTTAAAAATACTAAAAAAATATTAATTTAAAAAAAAATAACAAAACTAAACGGTATCTAAATCCTCAAAAGGCAATTCAGGCACTGCCTTGGGAAGGAAGAACATAGATATAGTGGCTAGGCTTCTCACGCCAGCTGCTTGATTAGTATATTCTGTGTACATTGCACCACTTCCGTTTGAAATTCTCATCCCTTCACTTCAACGTACATGTCCATGTCTAACTCGATCCGATGTCACTCACATTTGATTAGGTTAATAACGTCGATCCACATTTAATAAGATTAATTTTCAAATTAATTTAATGAGTATTTGAGAGTATGTTAGCGATTACAGTTTAAAATATTTTTCACTTAAACATACATCCAAATAATATATTATTTATTTTTAAAAAATTATTTTTAACACAAACACATCAATCTTAAATTCTAAATTAACAAGGTATCTGATTGATTTACCGAGCACGCAAACCTTGTGTAATAATTATGCATGTTCAGTCCATTCAAAGTAAATTTAGTAACCAATGGCAAAAGGAAAAGGGTGTTATGCTAGCTTGATTCTCCACCAGGATTATTTGAAGTAAATTTTCTAACAAATTAAACATTGTAAGAATAGCCAAAAGCGAAATACTTTACTGAAAAACACATTGGACATGGACCTAACAAATAAAGAGACAAATTATTCCTAATAAAGCACACGCAGGAGTACCAGAGCCATTAATTTGTAGTGCAATGCTGAGTGAGTTGATGGAATCACTGACTTCTCATTAAGAGGAAACCACGTATTGGTGATCCCTTCTTGTTAAAATGGCCATATGGCAGTGATCATTGTTGTTAAAATTGTTGGATAACTCATGAAGTAATATAATTTTATGAATTAACATGAATTTAATATGTAATATCAGACTAAAAACTTAAAAATCAGTAAAAGTAAATTTAACTTGTGCAAAATCGATAAAATTAGTAAATTCGATCTGATTTTATAAGTTTACTAAATTTGTAACATGAACCAAGTTAGATTCAAATTTAGCCTTAAAACGTCTACTAACCAGTTTTGCGAGATTGGACATATCTTCCAAGCCGTGCATTGGATAGAACTGAAATTTTACAGGGAAATATTAGACGTATGAAAATATATTGTGGTAAATTTTCAGGTCAAGTGGAGTTCGGGGACATAATAGTTTGGATGATCAAAGTTAGTAGACGAATCTTGTCAAATATATCAAACTAGACCTTTATGTACTGTTTGAGACATATCTGGAGTTACCATTGAAATTTTGGTACGATTAAAGTTGAGCTCGAAACTAGAAATTTAAAACTTTCCAACCATATATCGTATGTCAATTAATTCATCCAGATGAGAAAGAACGACATGTTTGAAATCAGGACTCAAATCTGCAAAGAATATGCGAAAATTAGAGATTTGGGTTACATGGAAGAATTTTTATATGAAGACTTTTTATTTTATTTTATTTTATTTATTTATTAATAATTAATTTTAATTTGAATTGTTTCTAGCTCATTAGACATTGTTTAGGGGTTTATTTTATTATTGAATTTATGTTAGCTAATTAATAGTTTAGGCTTATTAGTTTTCAACCCAAAAGGAATCTATTATGACTTATTGTGATGGGAACAACCAAATTGTCATTAGATTTATGTGTATTTACTATCATTTAGTGATTTCCATGTATTTAAAAGTTTTGTTTTGAGAATTTTTATTTTTCCATGTCATTAATTTATTGATTTATATTATTTATCTCTCTCATTTTATTTAGATCACTCATTGATTATAATATTGTTAACTAAGTTTATCATATTTTAATGTAATTTAATTTTTTAATTAAAATTATCAATATATAATTAGTTGGAAAAATTACTTTATCATTTTATAATTCTAATTTCCAATTTAAGTTTGTATTGTATTTTTCGAAAAATATATTTTCAACAATCTTCGTAATGATTATGTTCGACATGCCCACGTCTTTTCCCATGATAGGAGGACACTCTCTCCCAGTCCAACGTTAAAGAAAAAATATGAATGTTTCAGAAAGTTTTTTTTAATGAAAACGAGCATGATTCTCTATTTAATTGTTAAATTTAGTCAAGATTCGACAAACGTATTCTACCGACCATGATGAAGGTAGATGAGGTCAAGAATACCCTCAAATTAAGTCCAAAAGATATTATTTAGGATTTTGCTTTAGTTTTCTAGTTATTGTTTTTTATTGATTTTCTAGTTAGATTTTAATTTGATTTAATTTTAATTAACCTTGTTTTATAATATATTGAAATAATTTTTTTTAAAAAATAAATAATAATTATTGAATTTTAAAACATGTCGAAACAAATTTTGTTTCTACCTAAAAATATCTATAACCTTAGAATTTAAGAAAATCTGATTTCTATATTTTACCTTAAGCTGCATCATCACCCACCAAGCAATCTAGCCAAAATTACAATTGGAGCTCGTAAAGGGGATCGAGACGTGATTGAGATGGGAAAATGGGAAAGAGTAGTTAAAAACTTAAAATGGAGGATGGTTCAGACAGCATTTGCAAAAGGACTTTTTGGGCCTCCAATCCCACACGAGCAAGATGCAAGGAAGAACAGGAATTGGTGGCCGTAAGCATCAAACACAGAGAGAGAGAGAGAGAGAAGTGGAATCCTCGAGATACTTTTGCCCACTATCACTAAGGACATTGTTGTTGTGCACTCCAAGAGATCCGTATCACGTGTTTCTGTCTCTCAGTATCTCCATTTATCATCATCAGATTCTTGAATCTTTCGTCACAGAAAAAACAAAGGTGACGCTGCGTCTCAAATCTTGGCCCCTCCGGCTCCTTCAACAGTTACCCCCAGCGCTAATGAAAATAAGAAAAATGCTATTTTTACCATTAAGTGTTGTTTATGTGTTTGACAGTAATTATTTTTAAAATGTTTTTTATTTAAAAATATATATATATATATATATAATATTTTTTATTTTTTAAAAAATTATTTTTAATATCAGCACATCAAACAAATTTAAAAACATGAAAAAGTTTAAATTTCACCTCATCTCCATTTCAAATATAGTACCAAACAGAGGCTAAGATCCCTTTGTTTTCATTGGCAGTGTTGTATGGTGTATGTTTTATTCTAAAGTGTTTTGGTTAATTAACACATGAAACACACACCAAGCCACTAAGGCAGCTCCTTTCAATCTTCCGCCTTCGCTATTCAAGATTCCCGGTGTTGCTAAAAAGCTTGTTTCTTTGCAAATGCGCCTCTTATGGAGTGGTGATGTTGAGAGGAGCAAAATTGCAAAGTTGTATGGAAAACGTCGGCTTGATGCAAGTCTAGAGGTGGATTAGGAGTGGGTTTTATTTGGACCAAAAATAAAGTTTTCAAATGTTCCTAGTTTTGTATGGATTTCATAAAACACACACCAAGCCACTAAGGCAGTTCTTTTCAACCTTCCTCTTTCACTATTCAAGATTCCTGGTGTTGCTAAAAAGCTTGTTTCTTTGCAAATGCCTCTTATGGAGTGGTGATGTTGAGAGGAGCAAAATTGCAAAGTTGTATGGAACACTTCGGCTTGGTGCAAGTCTAGAGGTGGATTAGGAGTGGGTTTTATTTGGACCAAAACTAAAGTTTTGATTTTCAAGTGGATTTTGGAGGTTGAGTGGCTCGAGCTTTTTCGGGGGGGCTAGAATTTATCCTGCCCAAATACAAGGTAGAATTTTGTGGAGGTCTTCCTATTTTTTCAGGAGAACTCTCCATGGTTTGGCATGGTGTAATAACTCAACCGTTAGTGGCCATAACCCATGCTCATAAGTTTGATGTAACAGCTGCCGATCCACTATAGGAACAGGCCATTCAGTACATTTCTCATGCCATTAAGTAAGCTTTAGAGCTCAGTTGTTCTCATGCTAATGCTTAGCCAGGTGGATTGCGTTCTTGAATTGGATTCAACGAAAGCAGTTGCTGGGCTTCAAAATGATACAGGAGTGGGGCTAAACATTAGTTTAAAAGTGATCCAAACCCAAATTAAGTTTTGTTTCTTGTTTCAAAACTACTTTAACACAGTTTTATCATGGAAGCAGGAATAGACCAGGAAGGAAACAACATGAACAAAATGGATTTAGATGATCGCGGAGAAATAGAATAGATGTTGCCAAATCTGTCTTCAATCTGGGCTAAGACCAGTTTGTAGGCCAGCAAATCTGACTCCGAACTCTAAAGTGACACCCACCAGGCACCAAGTAGCTATTTGAGCACCAAGTTTCATTTCCGAAAGAGGCCTTTTATTTAGGTCCAGTCAAGAAGTTTGCACCACAAGTGGGTCAAACACTGTACCGTTCGTAAAGTGGGCTTGTCTTGTGTTCTGGGTGTTGAGGTGGGCTAGGATACTTAATTGGGTCTTCGATCCAATTTTCTGCGAAGAAGTCGTACTTTTCCAATGTGTACGCCCTGACCTTGTTTGCTCGCCATGCCAGAGCGACCTTGCTGAGAAAGACAAAACCCAGGAAAGAGCCGAAGACTGGTGGTTTCTGGGTTGGATCAGAGTTTATTAGTCCAATAATTTATCTATCTAGTCAGTGGATAGCTAGAAGCCATTATCCTTGTTAAAAAGCATCTCACCCCTCCCCATCCACACATACATACACTCGTTGAAAGGTAACCAGAGTACCTTATCATTCACCTAAAGTGCCAAACACTAAAATTCCAGTCTCTGAAAAATTGTTAGGTTTAGGTTTCCAAGATATACCCAGAGCCAGATCTTGATATCTCTTGACAGATGGTTGATAGCAACCTAATTTTAAATGAAAACAATTTTCCGGGCATGGCTGCACCTAAGAATGGAGAGCATTGTCCCTTTCTTTCTGCCCATAAAAAGGGACACTTGAGGCCTGAAAGTCATTTGGCACTGCGAATGTTAGCTACAGCTGCAATCTTACATGACCCCACACAAAAGAAATCTGTATTCACTGGGCACGGTAGAAAAAGGAGCCCGTCTACCCTACCTCAGGACCCCATTGCTCCCAATAAAATTCTGCTGTTGTTTACTGACTTTTTTTGGCTTTTCTTTCGATGTTTTCCATGTTATGTTTTAACATATACTATCATATGCATTCACTGTATATACTAGTATATTTTTTTGCTAGTGACAATATACTAGTAGAACATACAGTAAAATAAAATATTTAGTGCTAGTTTAGCAGTAGTGCAGTACACTACGCGGTGAAACTTGCGTTTCGCCAGCAAAAAAACCAAAAATAATGTTTTTGCTAGGGTGCAGCGCCTTGACAAATGGTGCCTTATTCTCTCTTATTTCTTAGTTAAAAGGAATCATTTTGTATATTTTTTCGCTGCAGAAAAATTGTATGCTTGATTTAATTTTAGCTAGAAATAAGAGCTAAGCTTATTTCATGAGGTTGTAAATGTTAAATAATATATTTATCTTGTTTTATTTATTAAGAATAGAATAATATTTTTAGCTTAATTTATATATAAGCTTTTTGTATTTAGATTAAAGTAAAAACAATAATGTAAATCAATTGAAAAGAATTATAGTCTCTTTTCCTCTTTCCTTTAATGTTCGTATTTGTTTTTATATTAATTGAATTGTTTTAACAGTTAATAACAGATAAATTAAATGCATGGTTGTCTAAAGGGCTCGATAGTATGATGCTTGGCGTTTCCTGGGATGTTGACACATAATGGCAGACACAGGTAGTCTAGCCCAAACAACCTATTGGATACTCATCCTGTGGAGCAAAACATTATCAACTCGTCTGCTCTGATATTCATCAGCAAAACCAATATATCGTTAGGATAGAAGGGTCTGTCCATTACAATTATACCACTCACGAATAGGATGTGCCTCCCCTGCCAAATTGTAGATAGATCGAAGTATCCCATCCCTCAACTCTCATTTCCATGGAATTATGATCTCAGTGATTGGACCCACTCCATAAATCTTTCAGCTCAGCCTTTTGTTATTGTTCTTTTATGTATTCTCTTCTTTTCCTTCCGAGTTCAACAGATTTTAACTCTAGACTCCAACTTGTTCTCACCCACTCTCTCTTGAGTCACCAGGAAACACAAATGCCCAACAATGGTGTCGTGCCTCGTTGCCCTTGCCCTATTAATTTTCAAGGGCTGTTCGATAATATTCGCACTAAATAAGCAATTAGTTTTCCATGCACGACAAAAGTTCGGAAGATATGTATCCATGTTTCTCATACCTAATAGTACTGTTTTGAAATTATTTCCTCTAAATTGAGGCCCCTCAAAACTTAATGATATCGTCTTGTCTAGCTTCGAGCTTTGAAATTATGTGAACGTAGGTTGGCCTTCGGAGGAAATTATTGAAAGCCTGTTGTGCACATGTCTTCGGATGCTTTTTACGTGAAATTTGTCTTAAAAGAAGTTTGTACAAGCCAAACTAGCTTTCTAACAAAAACAATACAGGTTTTTATTTAATAGCCGCGTCGAACTAAAATTTGATTAACGCGTTCTACGGGTACAGTTGCCTATCAGTTGTTGTTTTAAAATCATACCCGCATTAGACCTAGAAGATATGTTTTGGATTTTTATTTATTTTTAGTTTTTATTTTTTAAAAACTGAAAATCTTAGGGTGGTCAGATAGTAACTAGTAACTATTTGTAATTCTTTAAAACTCCTATATATCTCTCACTCCAACTTGTTTTAGGGAAGGGAGGTCCGACAATTCTTTTTTCTTTCCCAAAAAAAAAGCAAAAATGAGAAATTTAAATAAAAATAATACAAAAAGAGAGAAAATAAGATTTCTATCTCCTTCTTGTATGTAGTAACTAATAAAATATTATTGGTTATTCTTTAAACATCATAAAATTTTTCTTTATAATTAGTTTTTAAAATTTTATTTGATTTGAGCTCTATTAATTAGATTGGTTTAGCTACTATTTAAATATTTTTATGTTATTTTTTAGAATAATTAATTAAGAATTATTGACATTTAGAATTTATTAAAATCATATTCTTTCTACAACTTAATTAGTTGTAATTTAAGGACTTGTGAAACTCTGATTTCTTCCTTTTTCTTGAATATCTCACACTCCTCGTGTTGTAATGTGATAGATTTGGAAGACTAGTTCCGATGCCAAATTTATATAATGAATACCTCTTATTTGTTAAACGTTCCATCAAGTTTGAAGAGAGAAATACACTACAGACACTCAACACTGTGAATTATAAGATTATGTCCTAATGCATGCATTTCTTCGATAGTTGATTGTTCGGGTAATCACTCTCCTCAAATGTGATGCTGAAATACTTCATCTTGACAAATCTGCCAAAGTAGCTGACGATCACCATCAGTGGTAGCTCGCTGTTAAGTAATGTTGTTATGATCCAATAATTGTTGATTGGCATGTCGGCAACACGATCAAATTCAGTCTGGGAACTAATAACTTCTGTCAACGCTTGACAAATTTTGGCTACATGACTATCGACAGACAACACGGCAACGTTGTCTAATAAGTAACAGCTTAATTATAAACGGGGCAATGACTATCACGACCACAAATATGATCACCAAAGGAAAATTGTGTTATTCTTGAAAAGAAAAAGGCTGCAATGGAAAAGCTGGATGTGACAAGCTAGTGGATTGTGCAATGCGGTACAGCAAAATCAGGTTCGATTCAAAGAATTGAATATAAAGGAGCAATGCACAAGATAGACAAATTTCCGCATTTCTGTGATGACTACGTTATCCAAGGAAATAACAAGCTGGGTCAGGTGAGTATTTCGACATTATGCTGGTGTATTTGTTTAGTATTAACAGCTTGAATTAACCAAAAAAAAAAACAGCTTGAAAAAACCAAGGCTTTCACAAGGTCAAAAGCGTGTGTGACGGTGAATGCTAGAAGTTTAAAGATGGTGTCTACAAAGGAAAGTAAAGAAGAGATTCACTGGAACCAATTACCAGAGCTCTCTATTTTATGATCATTCATCCATATCTTATCATTGTCTTTTTCCTTCTTTTCCTTTCCGAGTTGAAATACACTACAGTCCATTGCTTCTAACTATCAAAAGCAAAGAACAAAGCAGCAGCAAAGACATTACAAACAAAATCAAAAGATTTTGTCCCCCAATTTCAGCATTTTCCTTGCCTTTCAACTCTTTCCCTTTTAGTGCTTGATTTTTTTTATTGGAGCTAATTGCATCTAAATCCCCCTTTAATCTCCCCTTGTGACTTCTTTATTTGGTTAATGCGGCTTGTTCTTGTACTTTCTGTTCGGATCTTCTTTTTCTAGATTAATCCTCCCCTCCCCTCAAGCCCCGAGTCCACTGCACGGTGGAGAAAATGAACTGAGGGAAGGTAACATACTACAGCTTGAAGTGCTCCCCATTTCCTTGATAGATCTTCCAGGACGATTAGCACATGCAAGAAGATAAACTTGGAAAAACATACGAGTGTAACATGCTTTGATTTAGTACAAAATCTTCGAAGTATCGCCATGTATTGAATGGCAATTACCAGATCTACGCCTGTCCATGGCATGGTCAAGATGACCCAAAACGGCTAATAACCTTGTACATGATATATTAGTTCCTTGCTTCACGGTACATTAAAAGATTTGGATTCAATAATTTAGAGAGTCTAGCAGCTGGTTGAGCAATTCAGTAAGAAATCTAGAGAGTTGTGTTAATTAAGATCGAGAATAAAGCCAAGTCATGATTCCCTTTAGTTTAAAGCGGTAGAAAGCACATGCAAGCCTTCTTGACCGAGAGTGATGACTTGTATCAAAATTCTATATTCGTGTAATGCGTTTCAAATTATGATTGGAATGAAAAGGAATAAAAAATAGTATCTTTTCGATCCAACCGTAGTTTTAACCGCGGCATCACCACGTAGATAAATTCTATATACTTGAAGTTTTAGCATGTTTCGGATAATATTACTCGGACCCCCATTGCCTGTCTTTATCAGAGTAGTTAGCTCTGTTCGTCCATTGACTCTGCCCCGTTAGATTGGACTCTTCTAGCTTCAATATGCTAAAATTTGGAGCATGAGCTTTTGCCTCAATGAGCGTATAACTCAAGCTGCCATGAATAATAATATCATCCTCTCTTTATGGTTTTTAACTAGCTATTTTATAGACGCTTCTTAGTTTGTATATATTTTTTTAACATGTAGATTTCTATGA
>Ga0307507_10006444_pt1 | contig 18025 bp, 4 predicted proteins | sample 7_EM_MG_FD_207223 | JGI IMG/M metagenome (GOLD analysis project Ga0307507, IMG submission 207223) | Populus trichocarpa ectomycorrhiza microbial communities from riparian zone in the Pacific Northwest, United States - 7_EM | ecosystem: Host-associated > Plants > Roots > Unclassified | place... | reverse complement strand
TCTAGAGTTATAATACAACCTTCCTTTTAGAGCTGTTTTGCGAGTTCAAAGTCATCCTTCTCCTTAGCTGTTATAAAGGCCATTAATAACTCAACTCTATTTTTAATGGCGGCAATAAATTGCTCTTTAAAATTAACAAGATATTAGCGATTTTGTAATCCCTTCGGGCGACCTCTACCGCGTCGTAGTTGTGGCGCATCTACTAATATTATATTGGGATCGTAGTCGCCTTCTAGAGCACGTTGATCGTGGTTCTCCTCTAGGGCATCTTCTAGGGCATCCTATAAAGGCTTAAAACTGTTATCTTTATAGTAAGGCTTAATAACAGTTAAACAGAATTAAGTGGGTCTATAAGGCATCTAAATAGTGCAAGTCTGGCTATTAATTATAATAAGTTAATATAGGCCTAACCATCCTCCCTTTTTATGCCATATGCGTACCTTAGACTAGAGTGGCAGATTAAGCATAGTTAAGGTATTTAGGCCATTTCTTATTCTTAGTACGTTATTGACCTGGCGTGTGGCGTAGAGACGTTGCACCTCCTTTATTGCCTTGCGAATAGCCTCAGCTCGTTGCACAATGGAGGGAGATAGTAGAGAATCGTCAGTTATTTAAGGGTAGGCGCTAAAGACTAGCAATATAGGTATAAGTCCATCTGGGCTAGCGGAATCATTAACAGCTTTAACAGCCATTTATAAGGTAAGTTTTTTGCTAGCATCCTTTAGTTCCGAAGAGATAATCTTATATACGCGGTATAATGGTGTGTAATATCGCTCTACTTTTCCAATACTATTATGCGCCTTAACGGGGACTTCCTTGACCTTAATTGCCATTGCCTTTATCTATTATTGGAACTCTGTAGATAAGAAGTTCTTTCCTACATTATAGATGATTTAATTAGGGGGTCTTAGGTAGATATTAATCTAGCATAACTAAAGGGTATCCTATGCGTTCCTAGCTAATATATCCTTTAAGAATCATGCGGCTTGGAAGGAGGTTAAAAAGTTAACAACTTAGAGTACTAGCTTGCCGCTAAGATACATAACATCGACAATAATATAGAAGTTAAAGTTGTAGTTATCTTTAAGGGTGAATTTAAATCGGCCAGGGGACTTCTGGTTTATTTAGCAGTAATAGCAGTACTTTATAAGATGCTTAATTGCCTTAACCTTAACTTTATAGCCTACTCGCTAAAGAACCCTAAGCAATTAATAAACGGATAGGTGGCCAAAATAATAGTGCAGTTGGCGTAATTCTAACTTAGTTAAGTGGCTCTAAGCAACACTCTTTTCTAGTTAATAAAGGAGCAACTAAGGGTGACCCCATTTGCGTATAATGGGCACCCAATTGTCTCCCTAAATAAGTATATTCTTAAGGTTGTTAAGCCTAACGCCTAACTTATCCATATCTTTAATGCAAAATAGAAACGGAGTGTTTGTAGGAATAATATAGAAAGTGATATATCCTAAGGGGGTTTAGACCCTAATTGTGCTAAGAGAGATTATAGTACCTTTGCTAAATTAAATCGTATGTTAGCCTGCCGTTAATTGGCTAATCTAAATAGAGCTATTAAGCTACTAAAGAGCTCGAACTTAAGGTTCTCCTACTATAGATACTCCTGCGGCTCCTATATCCGGCATAATACTATAGAAGACGTACGCCGAGTATCTATTATTAAAGGAAAATGTAGAACTCTCCTTTGGCTCATTAAAGATATCTAATTTCGTAATAGAATAGAGCGTAGATTAATTATTAAGAACAGTAATGGTTTATATACCATCTACCTCACTATACTCAGTAAAGTATTGGTTAGGGGAGTAGTCCTTAATTTCTATATCTATAAGGAGCTGTTTAACCTTATTAACCTTACCCTTAAGATCTTCTACACCTTCGTATTAAACCAGGAAGCTTTGGAAGTAGGCTATAGTAACCTTGCAATTTCTAACGTTTCTTATACTCTAACGGAACTTATTATATACCTCTTTTTGCTTATTAAGGGAGTGTCTAGTTAACTAGTAATTTGGCTTCTTATAAACATAGCACTTCTTCTGGCAATTACTTTGAAATAAACCTCTACCGGGACCTCTATAGTTGCCTTATAGTTGACGTTAATTATACCCTCTTCCGTATTCCCTACTACGGCCACCATATGTTCAATCAGTCCAGTTGTAATTATATTGGTCGGGAATACTTAGTTAGGTAGGGTTTTTAGTATAGAACTATTAAGATTCTTATATTTGCATCGCAGTACCTATGGCGGAGCGTAGCTTAGCATATACTCCTTTAAACGTATCTGTAGGTTTATATAGCGCCAAGTTACACTTAGGAACGCCACGGCATGCTAAGATAACTTGGTCCCTTAGGCTGTTCTTATTTTAGTAAGTTTTGGTAAGGCCACGTTGGATTTTCTAGAGTTTATTAAAGAGTAATTAAAGGCACTCTAAACAAGTCTTTATTAGGTTAGAAGCAATAACTCTCTAGAATATAGTCTTCCGCTATTTAGATATATAAAGTTAGCAATTCTTATTAGTCTTAAAGTAAGCTCTGGTAAGCTAAAGCATTACATTAAAGCTATAGTTTTTACCCGCAATATAGTTGTAATAGAATATCGCTACCTGTCCCTTTAACATAATAGAGAAAGCGTGGTGGTACTAATAGCGTTAAATTCTAACCTTATTGTAACAGTTATAGAAGACCTGTAGTTTTGCTCTAAGTATATTATATAGTTCTCCTCTAAACTTCTTTTCTTCGTCCGAATATACCTTCATCAGATTCGTGACTTCTCGTAATAAAGGCTCACCGGTTGGCTGGAGTGGAGAAGGTAGAGGCGGAGCAACTCTAAGTAGGAGGGCACCTCTAGGTAGAAGAGCAGCTCTATATGGGGGGTTAGCATTCTGGGGGTTTTAATATGAATTAAAGTTGCCTTCTAAAGAATATGGGTTGTTTTTAGGTTTCTATAGTTAACGTATAATCTTAGCTTCCGTCCATATTGGTTCTTCTATACTAGTAATAACGGCCTGAATATTACTAGCAATTGGGTTACTATTCTTAGCAATATATACCCCATTCCTATAGAGGAAGTCTTAAAAATCCCAAACAATATTAACGTTGCCAAGTGCCTAAGTATCAGCAGTCCATCCTATGAAATCCTCCCTGAAATACTCCTATAGTTGTGAATCGGCGTAGCATCTATTTCGGTAGAATATAATATGGTATAGGAGAAAGCCGTTAACTTGTTTTACGGTATAAGTTGTTATATTAAAGGCGAATTCGTCCTAATCTTTATTAATAAGTTTCGCGTGCTTAGCTACCCCTAGTAGTAAGGAGTCTTTCCAGTTATTTAAAGTAGGCGTAGCCATGTTTTTAGAGGGAGGGAAGTGTTATTAGGTTATAGGAGAGGAGGTGTTATTAGTATAGGGATTGTCGTTTAGTACGCGTTTGGACGTGTATTTGCGATTATAGGGCTTAGGACCAGTTCTGGCCTTAAATCGCGAAGACTCGTAAAGCGTGTTGTTCTGCGTAATGGACGCAAGAATCCGTAATCTTGGAAAGGCTTAGGACTAGTTCTGGCCTTTAGATCCTTAGATTCGTGGAAGAGTTCTATTTAAGGTTCAGGACTAGTTCTGACCTCAAAAGACAGCTTCCTCTAGCACGAGTGGCACTGGTACAGTGGCTCGTCTCTTCTTAGTAATACCTAGCTGTTCTATGGTATAACAGTGAAGTTAACCACTGATTAGTGTTGGTTACACAAGGGGATATCACGTAGCTACGGTTCGTAGATAGTATGATAATTGTTCTTCTTCTTGTTAGGAATGAGGAAAGGGGTAAGGAACTTAAGGTTCCTTACTACGCTAGGGCCACATTAACACGTGACGGCAACTTGCCTTATTCCCGACAGATTGTCTTCTTCTCTACCTATAGTAATCCTTTTTAACTGACACTAAGCTACGTATACTAAGGAACGACCACGGTCTGAGTTATATAAGCTTTACCTTAGGCATTTATACACTTTAATAATGAGGTTAATACTAAGCTATATAAGCTTTAACAACAAAATTAATTTGGATAAACTGGATTAACTAATCGTGCCGTTACGCCTGCGATTAATTAACTAATAATAGCGCTAATACGCCTGCTATTACTACCTGCCGCTAGCACCATACCGCTACCTAAATAGACTTTTGGCTGCTCCGCCTATAGCTAAACCAGTACCTAGCTGCCTTGCTATAGCCAACCACCGTTAACTTTCGCTGCCTTGCCTGTAGCACTATACTTAACTTCTACCGCTTTGCCTATAGTATAACTGTATATTAGGTAGAGCTTCGCTCCCTAAAATATAACCCTAACGCTAGTACCGTACTGCTACTAAACAGACAAGAGCTCGTACCAATACGCATACAAGCTATATTTCTTTTTTTATAGCTTAGGGCGCGCCTTATTAAAGGAGGGGGTAGTAGACGATATACACCTCTTACAGCGGCAGAACGGCTATATGCCCTTTGCTAACCTAACAATAACTATGCTAATACGCCTATAGTCTAACCGACAGACTAATTGTGCTAATACGCCTATAATCTACCGACTAACTAATAGACCGAGCTCTATATTTAACCACTATTACCACCCAACGCTTGCACTATACTACTATTATAATAGACATCCGCTGCTCTACCTACAGCCAATTAACCCTCGCTACTTTATTAGCAGCCGACTACCCTTGCTGCTCTGCCCGCAGCTAGTTAACCACTTGCTGCCCTGCCTGCAGCTAACCGACTTCTACTGCCCTGTTTGCAGTAATAACCATATACAAGGTGGAGCTTTGCCCCTTATACAACCCTACCGCTTGCACTATACTACTACCCGACCTTCGCTGCTCCACCTATAGCTAAACATGATACCTCGCTACGTTACTATAGCCAACTAACACCTGCTGCTCTGCCTATAGCACTATAACCGACTTCTACTACTTTGCCTGCAGTGATAACTATATATAAGGTAGAGCTTTGCTCCCTAGGTATACCCAGCCAGATAGAGCATGCTCTCTAGAAGGAAACCCCATCACTAGCACCGTACTGCTACCCAAATCCGACAAGTCTTGCGCTAATACGCCTACGATATAAATGCGATTTAAACGCGACCTAAACGTAATTTAAATGCAAACCGATTAACGGATTATGCCGTTATACCTATAATCTACCAACTAAACGATTGCACTGATACGCCTGCGATTAATTAACCAACGATAGCGTTAATACGCCTACTATCTACTATCTAACGCTGGTACCGTACTGCTACCTAACCTCTGCGATATACAGGCTTGTTACTCAATCAATTCAATTCAATTGAGGCCTTGAATTGATTGAATTGAAAGCTTTGTAAGCAGAAGGTTCAGTTAATTGAATTAATTGATTTAATATTGAAACGATTGCAACTAATTGCAACTACGTAGTAGTTAGCAATTATCACGAGTCTTGGCATGGTGTGATGCAGGAGGACCTACCTAGCGACGCCTAAATCACTTTCTGCCGTCGTTCCTGTTACTTCTACCGTTAATATAGGTCTATCGCGAGTCTTAGTATGGTGTTAAGTTACTATCCTATTATATATTTTCTGTTTCTTCCTTCTGCGGCCGCCTTAACTGCCTATCTACTATCTTAATTACGCCTTCCTTATCCCATGATCCTACCGCCATTAAAGCTCCAATTATATCAGATTGTAGTCATGCGCGATTAGGAGTGAGGAGCAAGCCCATAAGGCTGAAAATTTATTTAGGGTCTAACGATATTAGTAGAATAGTTATTAAATTAAGAGCCATGCGAGTAAGTCGTAGATATTAAGTCCTATTTACTCTAGCTCGCCAATAGGCAATCGGATCTGTATATTAAACATCTTTAAGGTAACCTACTCGTGCTAGCCAATTATTATACTTATCGCGATCTTCTGTAGATATAGGCTGAGTAAAGCCGCTGGTAAAATAGTTATTAATTTCTAATAAGAAGACGCGCCGCTGTTTAAAAACCTCGCCGTTAGTAACTGATTTAATTAGAAGGAATTTGTATTTAAGCTATAGATCGCGAATAGCTTGCTTAGCTGCTTTCTTTTAACTAGCTTATCCTTTACCCGTCCAGTATTTATTAGCAAACGTCTATTTAATTAATAGATTAAGAACCATAGCGGCAATATAGGCAGGCGAACAATTAGTAAGTTTATAATATTTAATCAGCTTTAGCCAAGCTGCATTAATATTATAGCGGAAGTGAGGCTCCGGGTAGTGTTCGTACTCTATTTTAAAGCGCTTAAATTAATTAAGTAGATACTTAAAAACAGGAAGGACCTCCTATAAGGATCCGAATTTGCCTATATTAATTAGCTCGTGATAAAATTAATAACGTTAATTTATATATACCTTCCTTTAAGCGTCCTTCTAGTCGCTTTGTAGCAATTTAAAGAGGCTTTAAAATAGCCTAATATTTAGTTAATATAGCCTAATTGTCCTCCGTTAGGTAGTTCTTAATAATATTAGGCTCTTTGCAAACTCTTATAGGCGGATTCTTTATACCATTCTTAGTAACTTTAGCCCAGTATATTATCCATTTAAGGACTTTATTACTAATAAGGCGATTAATAGGGGTTTAAAGCTTAATAGCTTATTTAATTACTAATTCTATAGAGTTCCAGTAAGTCTCTACTGGCTTAATTAGAAGAAGCTTAGTGGCAGTTTATAATACATTGTCCTTAAGCTCTAGATCTTAAAGCTTAAGAAGCTTTTTAATACGTTACTTAGAGTTAAATATCCAAAAAATAATATTATAAAGCTTGCTAATAGGTCCGATCTTCCTCTAAGCTAATATCTACCGGAGGACCTTATCCTTATCCTCTTCTTCCTTATCTAGAGCGCTTAAATCTGCGCCAAAAAGTAGCATGTAAGTAACTAGATTGATAATATAGCCCATATAACAAAGGCGATAATATAGTAGGTTAAATCCAAACTCTATAGAGAGTTCTTTAATATAGGTGTTATTATTATTTATATTATCTGCTATAAAGTAGCCTACCTGCCGCTTACTAATTCCGAACTTAGTAAGGATTGTCTTAACATTAGCTGCTATATTAACGCCTAAATATCGCTCTTCTTAAGGAGGGAGGGCTAGAAGGAAGGAATAGTGCTAGTTTTTTTTATCTATAAAATAAACGACAATTCCTATATAGTAGTCAGTAATTAATGCAATAGAGGCCTGAAAGCTAAGCTTACTAAGTAGTAATAGATAATTGCGAGACGTCTAAAGGTTAAATAATAGATAAATCTTGCCCGGAGCTCCCTATAGTAGAGCAGTAACCACCTCCTTATATTAGTTGAACTTAGTAATTATTAGCTCTCTCATTACCCAATAAGTAGGTAGAAGGCCTGCGGTTAATATAGCTTAATTAGCGTACCCCATAAGATTGTAAAAAATACTACTTTTAAGCTTATAAAATGGAATATTATCGTGTATAATCCATTGCATTAAAAGCTGAGTAAAACGATCCGGAGTAAGGCTCTGGATAATAGTGTTTATTTAGGCTTAATCCTCTAGCTTATCGGCTTTAAGATATAGCTGTTTAAAGACTAATTATCCTAGCTTTGCTTTCTTTTTAGGACTGTTGCTAATATTATGTTCTTTTAGCATGTACTTAGAATAATTGGCAGTACCTAAATCCAGATATATATATTGTATATAGGCCTTCTTCTTATAGCAAATTTTGCAGAGCTAATACCGCCTACCTGTTTTACCGTGCTTAATATCGTATCTATACTGCCATGTAGGCCTATAACGTCTGCCTGCCGTTAAATAAGGAATATAGTAGCCGAGAATACGCTTCTAATTAACTTCTGTATAGTCTTCTAGCTGAGAATCAGTGGTAGACGCGTTAGTGTTGCTATCTAAGCTATAATCAAAGGCACGCTAGAGGTTAGTAGGGATAGTAGGATTAGAATAAGCTATAGAGAGTATTAAGGTATTTATTTGGCTATTATCTAACGCGTTAGAAGCCATAGTAGTAATAGAATTGATATTATTAGTAGGTAAATCTAGTTATAAAACTATTCTTACCTGACAAGATTTTGGCGATAATATAACAGTATAAATAACGGGTAATGCTTGGGTAAACCTTTTTTGGTAAGGAGGTCTAAGAAAAATAAGGTTTAGAGTATTATTATATAACGTAGGTGACAGGGTTTTGACGTTTGATGGGTTTTGACGGTTTTAAGGTTTTCCCATACAAACTTTGTCCGTGTCCCTCGCTTAGAGTTTTGATGTTGGAAACCGTCAAAACCCTGTCACCCACGTTATTATGTTTAGCATATTTCTATATAATATTAAAAGTTTTAATATTTATTAATTAATTCAATTCAACCAGAACCTCTATATTAATTAAGTTGCTAAGCCAGCGAGCTCTTAGTTGATTGAATTGATTAAGTCTTGGCATTTAATTCAATTCAATATTAAAACTTGGGTGATTGAATAACAAGCCTAATCGGCGATATACCTCTCGCAGTTAAACCAATACCTTGCTGTCTTACTGTAGCATTACAATTGATTTCTATTGCTCTGCCTATAGTACTATAACTAACATATGCTGCCCTGCCTGTAGCTAAATAAACAGACCCTTGCTGCTCTGCTTATAGCTGATCCTAATTCAACTATTACTGCTCTGCCTATAGCACTATAACTGACTTCTACTGCCCTACTTGTAGTAACAACTGTATACAAGGAGAGCTTTGCCCCTTAGAATACGACCCTACCACTAGCACCGTACTGCTACCTAAATAGACAAGTCTCGCGCCGATACGCCTGCGACCTAAATGCGATTTAAATGCAACCCAATAGTAATTTAAATATAATCCGCTAATAAGATTCTATATTAATCTGCCCATAGAATACAACCCTATTACTGGTATTATACTGCCACCCAAACGACCCCGTTGCTAGCACCGTACTGCTACTAAACGGACAAGAGCTCGTGCCAATATATATATGAGCTATAACTCCCTAACCCTCCTACCCTTATTAAAACCTTTTTAACTACCTTTTTATAAGAGGGGGAGTAGGGGGGCTTCTTTTTTTATGGCTTAGGGCGCGCTATAATAAAAGGGGGGATAGAGAGCTAGGAGGTACCGGAGTTCTGGAGGAGGAATAACCAATGGAGGGCTCCTAGCGATATACCTCTCGCAGCAGCAGAAGCTGCAGGACGGCTGCCTGCCCTACGTCAACTAGGTATAGTAATATACCTCTCGCAGCTGTAGGAGCTGCAGAACTGCTGCAAGTCCTATGTTAACCAGCATCGCGATCAAGCGCCAGATGCTAGATTTTTTTTATTTTTTTTTCTTCTTCTTTTCTTTCTCTTCTTTCTCTTTTATGAGGGGATAAAGCCTGAGGGTAGGCTTTTTTGGAAGGGGGGGGTAATGTGACGGTGCTAGGGCACCGTCCCCTGCAGCTAGCTTGGCGCAATATCCGGAGTCCGCCCGTAGCGTGCTTATATACCCCTAGAGCCCCCTTTTACCCTCTTTCCTTCTCCTCAGCTTAGTATTCTTATATGGTAGCAATCTACAAGCTTCGGTTCAGAAGCATTTGTACAAGCCCGTCACAGGACCGCTGTGTGCAGTAGCTATAATAGTTAGGCTTTAAAATTGGGATCCTTAGCCGGATTTAGCGCCCTTATTCGCTTTTAATACCAAGCCATTTATAAAGGGCTCTGTTTAAGCGATCCTTTAAGCCAGACTACTTAACGCGGGAATACGGCCTAATAACTATACTAACTACTCCTTCCGATAAGGCGCTGCTTAACACGCTAGGGACTACAGCTTCGCTAAAGCTTAGCTGGGCCTACTTAGGCGATAGAAATCCAACATAGTTAAGCTATACTATAAGGATAGCGACGCAGCATTGTTAAAGTTGAATAACCACTTTTAGCGCGGTATTCTACTATTGGTATACAGCGCTAAAGCCTAGCTTAGCTAACGCACTTTTCTAAAAAGTATGCTAAACTACTTTTCTTTTAATAGGCGCAGGCGCTTTGCTAGTAGGTATTTAGGGTCTTTACTAGGCTTCTTACAGCTATCTAGTAACTTAAAATGGCCTATAAGCTATATAAATTAAGCTTTCTAGTAGCTAGTAAGTAGCTATACGAGACCCTAAATAGCCTACACCCCTATCCAATTACGCATTCCTTATTCCATTTTAAATTTAAATTTAAATTACTATTAGAGTCTAAATTGGAATTAGAATTAGAGTTATTCTAAAGGGTTATAAATGTAGAGTTATTGGCAGTCGTGGTAGGAGCTGCTTACTGCATATAGTAGTATTCCTTAAATTCCTTAATTAGGTTAATAATAGATAGGGCGGCTTTATTCTTCTATTCTTTTCTAATAAGATCTACTTCTAGTGCTCCTATAAAGCTAGAAGAGATAGGCTTAATTGCCTAAACAAAATCGTAGTATGCCCTAAATCCCTGTATATCTAGAAGCTCTAATTATTCCGCAAGCTTATAAATATTCCTCTAGCTATTCAACCATTTGTTAATACTCTGCTTTTTATTATAGACTTTTAAAGCCGTATATTAATTAAGGACGTCGTGCTTTTAACCTAAGGTAGTAGGGGTAAGCGCCTTCCTAAGTGCTTAAAGCCGTTTATATACTGTATTAAGGCCGTTAATAAGGGGAAGGTAGGCCACTAATATTAATCGAACGATGTGGTTGCTGATATCGTTAATAGCCTGTTTTTGCTTCTAATGTACCCGTAGATCGTCTTTGTATTTGGCATAGAGTTGATTATAGATGGCGAATTGGTTTTAGTCTAGGTGGGTTATTAATATAGCTATAGGTTGTACGTCCGCTAGTATAGGCCAATTTGGTAGTTCTAGTTTTAGAAGTTTATCTTTCTTTTTAGATGGGTCAATATACTGCTATACCTCGTTGGTTTTAGCTATGTCTTAGATAATAAAGAACTATTAAATTCAATTAGATGGCTGGTTAAGAATAAGGTTGACTTTTAATTCATTAGTAGTCGTTATTTTAGGATTTAGTGGAGTTAGGCAGGGCCTAATTGGCGTCTTAGCGAAAACCTTATTTTAACATTCCGAGCTCTTAATTTAATTTATTAGCTCGTTTGTTAGTTAGGTACGGTTGTCTATAGGGGTTAATTGTCTATTTATTAGTAGATAAAGAAGCTTAAAACACTTGTAAAGGTAGTAAAAGTAGTAACTTCTTAAATAAGGTAGCAAATTGACTGCTTAATAGATAGTGCAATAGGTAGTACAATTCGATTAATTGGTTAGCAGGTAGTGCGATCCGGGCTTATAACTGTAAGCTTTGCAGTATGGGGAATTAAATAAGCGACTTAATTGTAAATGTAGCTCTAGAGCCTCTATATATACATAAAGAAGGTAGAGGTAATAAGATATAATAGGGTAATAGGAAACTGAAATGGGAACAGTAATCTGTAAGTAACATTAATCTACAAGCAATATATAGGGTGGCGTTAATAATGTCTTGGAGCCTTCTAAGCGGCGATCTTATGTCTTAGCATAGTGCTAGTAGACTGTTACAAATATCCATATTATTAAATGCGGATATTATACCTTTTTAGTAGGCGTTCTAGCTAGACTACTAGTAGAAGCTAATTATGTACGTTTTTTACGCTAAGGTATAACTGGCTCCGATCTTAGTAAACTATTCTATATACGTATTAGCTAACAAAATAGTAGTATACTATGAGTATATACCTTTTCGCACAACCTACTACTTAAGCGATATCTTAAGTATATACCTCTAAAATAAGGCCTAGAGTTCTACTTAAAAACGCGATATTTATAGTCTTACTTAACGTATAGAGTATATAGCTGTAAGGGCGCAAAGAGACTTCCGGGAAGATTCGAAGGAAGAGTATAAATTCTATCTAAATCTAAGGGTATATAGCTCTTGCTAGGAACAAGACGTTGCGTGAAGAAGAGAAAGGAACATAGGAAGCTTGTAACTAAATATTTGGGAGTCTTGGCAGCAGACGCGTGGGCACGTACGCACGTGGGTTTCGATAGGTTTCGACCAAATTCCATTACGTCAGTGGAATCTAGTGGAATTTAATTGAGTTAGCGGAATTTAGCAGAATTTAATTAAAGCGTCGGAATTTATCTATTAAGTGTTTCACTAAGACATTCCTACTGTAACTGGGCTAGTCTTATTATAGTTAACCCCCCCTTTAGCCAAAGGTCTAAAATAACTTAATTTAGTTAAGAACTTATAACTTATTGCGTTATAAGCGTTATAATATATTTTAAGTTCTTTTTAATTTTAAGTTTCCTGCTATTATGTTTCGTGTATTTATATTAGGTGGTAATTATTTACCTTTATATTATATCCATCTAGCCAAAGCAGGCCGCAAAGAATAGTCTTTATAGAATTCTTTTACTAAGATAGGCGCGTTGGCCTTAATCTAGTTATAGGTTTCCCAGGTTTATATTTTATATCCTTCTCACTTAATAAGAAGTTTAAATTGTTTAGATTGTGATTTCCATTACATATTGTTAATTAAGTTAATAAAGTAAAAACCGTTACTGTTGTTAATAATTATAAGAGGTAGCAGCGGCACTTTACAAGTTATAGGATTATCTTTTAAAGGTTGCAATAAGCTTATGTAAAATATTAGGTATATTTTTATCTTAGTTGGCAGTTTAAGCTTATAGGCGTATAGGCTTAGTTTCTTCTTAATTTAGTATGGGCTTGTAAACTTCTAATTAAGTTTCTTTAAGGGCCGTTAAGTCTTTAGGTTTTATGTATTTAGGTAGGCCATATTACCTTCCTTAAAGTCCTATGCGGGAGCTTATTCTTTATTTATATACTATTTCTATAACGTTTAAGCGTACATTAATTCACTTTATAATAGTTCCGTTAACTACTTTATTTAATTAGTAAAGTTAGCCCGCGAAGCCCTACTGCACGCGTCCACGTTGCCGCGGGTGGAAACATTATCTGGAATCCTATTCCTATTGATGGCCAAGTGCAGAGGCGATGGTAGAGAGCCGTCGCAGCGCGTGCAGCGCTGTCGTTCGACTCTGTGGTGATGGGCCCGCAACGCGTACAAAGCATCGCCCTTAACAACACCAGGAGCCTCACTGCCTCCGCTTAGAGCTCTTGTTCTACCATCTAGGGAGGCCTAGCAAGGGAAACTAGGATACGAAAACCGCCCGATATACGACTACCTAGCTCGCAGCTAGGCCCGAAACTGGCCTTATTTAGCTAGTTAACGTGGATGCGTCCTAGGCGTATAACAGGACACCCTTGGGCTTGCACTAGCTTTGAGATCGCGAAGTATATATTATAAGGGCGTAGGGATCCTCCTTTTATAAGAACTTGTTAAGGTTAACGCGTTATAGATACTTTATACAAAACTTGTTAAGGCCCTACCTAGAGAACTTATTAAGGCCCCTCTATAAGGGCCTATCTGGTATCCGGTACACTTAGGTAACTCAGAAGAGGGTCTTAATAGGTATAGTGCGCGCGACCTGGTACAGCGACAGTAATGTAATAGCAACGCGACGGCGACTAGACGGCTTAACGAGGTGGAAATATAGGCAAAGCTCTAGGCAGCGGAAACATAGGCTAGCTTTAATAGCCCTATGGCGTTTAACTTATAGTTGACTTATAGTTAACCCATAGTTAACTTACAGGCGACTTATAGGAGGGTCTTAATAGGCGTAGTGCATGCAACCTAATGCGCATATGTATAAGGCAACTTATAGGAGGGTTTTAATAGGCGTGGTGCTTATAACCTAATGCATACATATGGGGGAGGCTATAGGGGAAACACAGGCCAGTTGGATAAGAACTCGACAGTTAGAGACATAGGCCAGCTTATAAAAGGGGGGGACACAAGCTTAGTTAGTAGGAAAGGGGAGAGCAGGTCGTTTGGTATAGGACCTAGTATCTCTATAGCCCCTCTCCTATAAGACATGGTTGGCCTATTATAAGGAGACTCTTATAGGCAACGCAAAACGGGAACTGGTAGTAGTATAGGGTATTGCGCCCCTATATTACTACTAGCCTCCCGTGGGGCGTAGTGCGTAGTAGCTACTGCTGGCTTTAAGGACCTTACCCCTTAGCTAGGCCCTGACCCTTGGTGCACTTAGTAGGCAGGTAGGATTACATCCTGGCTAAAGAGACTACTACGTGGCTTAAGAGAACGGATGCGCGTGTTGGTATACTAACAGACGGAACCATTCGCCTCTAGGGCGGTACGCCGGTGAGGTATACTTAAGGAGCAAATAGGAGTTACTTAGGCAGGGGAGGCTTTTGGTCTAGGCCTTAACTATAGAAGGTACCTAAGGCTTCCATATTGCAGGATGCAGCCATGACGCCCTTATAGGATTACGCCAGTAGGCATATAAAAAGGGAGTTGCGACCCCTGGAAGCGGCAGCTTATGCCTATACCGGCGGAAATAATAAAGAAAGGCGTAAAACTAGAGGCTATGGAAGGCTCCCAAGCCGTGCAAAAGCATACCAACTCTAGGAGGAGATTCTTATATAGACCGCTAGGGGGCGGTCTAGTACTTAGGTTAACCCCATTATAAGATATCTAAAAGAATGGTGAAACCCCCCATTAATTGGTAGTGGCAGCCAACTGCTTATGGAAAGCCCCCTAGGCCTTTAGGCCTAGGTAACTGGGACTAAATACTAGAAAACTAGGGTAGAGGCCTGGATAAGCAGGCATATTAAACTCTACTATATAACTACCTGGCTAGACCAGTTCCGGGTTGTAAAGGAAATAGCAATAGAAGGCAAAGGGGCGAGTAATAGGCGCCCCCTAATAACTCTACAGGAGTAGAGTACAGTGTATAATACTAGCGCGTCCGTAGGTTTGTTACGGCAGCAGTGGTTCCCAAGGAGGTCAAAAAGTAAGGTAGTAGAGCACCACTGGTGACTCGCAGGCGACTCGCAAGCGAGCCCTAAAAGGCGGGGAGACGAATTATGGGGTTTTCTCAAATAGAGTTTTCTCCCCACATGTATATAAGGAGTAGTCCGCGTGGGCCCAACAGGGATCCGAATCGGACGTTAAGCAATGAATAATAATATATATTTGTTCTAACAGAGAGATAAAGATTTTAAAATTAATAAAGGTGCCGTTATAGAAGAATAGGTCTATGGTTTGTATAGCGTCTTTGCTTAAATAAGACATTCCATAGCTAATCTTGCTAGCTTTAGTAGGGTATTAGTTATAGTTTATTAAAAGTTTAAGACGGAGCTTAGTTATAAAGGGACGTAGGTTATTTTGGTTTCTATTAAATATTAAAGGGTTAGGAAGCTTTTCTAATTTCGCGGTAGGTACTGGGTTTGTTATAGGTATGGGTTAAGCTACTATTACTAGTTTAGGGTTTGTATTTAACAGGCTGGGTTTATATACAGTTATTTTAATCTTATCTATAGGTGTTGTTATTAGGGTCTCTAACGTAAGTGCCTTAAGGTTATGGAGTTCTTCGCGGATTGCTCCAATTAATTACTAGTGTTAAGCTTCTAATATCGCTCGCTGTTAAGCTAAGGCTTCTATAAAGGACTGTTGTATTATAGTTAACTATTCCCTGACTAGGGCCATAATGCTTATTAACGCGGGGGATTTGAGTTCGTTTGCTATTTTAATAGTAGTTATTTTAACGCAATGTAATATAAGGGCGCGAAGAGACTTTAAGGAAGATTTAAAGGAATAGTATAAATTCTATCTAAATCTAAGGGTATATAGCTCTTGCTAGGAACAAGATGTTACGTAAAGAAGAGAAAGGAACATAGGAAGCTTATAACTAAATATTTAGGAGTCTTGGCAGTAGACGCGTAGGCATATACGCATGCGGGTTTTAATAGGTTTTAACCAAATTCCATTACATTAGTGGAATTTGGTGGAATTCGATTAAGTCAGTAGAATTTGGCAGAATTTGGCAGAATTTAATTAAAGCGTCGGAATTTATCTGTTAAGTGTTTCACTAAGACATTCCTACTGTAACTGGGCTAGTCCTGTTACAATAGCGGATCGCGCAGTATACTAGAGTTATCCTTAATATTCTAGACGTAGGTATATATCCGCTAATAAGCTTCTTTTATATTTTCCTAAGCACTAGCTTTTCGGATATACTATTTATTTACTAACAGCACTTAAATAGAAAGGCGCTTATTCGTGTTAATATCTAATATTATAGCTTAGGCCGTATAGAGCTTATAAGGGCTATAGAGATTACAAGAGGATAGAGGAAAGCTTTTAGAAGAGTTGGCGTTATTAAGATTGCTCTTTTTATCGTTATCTAAAATCTCTAATATTTTTATTAGGTTACTATAAGAGGTAAATTAATAGATAAGATACTAAAATAGAGTAGCTAATATATATAATTTAAAGGCTATCTTATACTTAATATTTTACACAGTAATTCTATTAGCCTACCTCTTAAGAGAAGTAGAAGTATAACAATAATTAAACTTTTTAGGAGCAGTAGGCGGAGAAATAAGCGGCTTAAAGGTAGGCGGTAAAGAGGTAGGTAGTAAAGAGGTAGGTAGTAAAGAGGTAGGCAGTAAAGAGGTAAGCGGATTTCTAGCGGATTTTATAATATTATTATTATAGTGCTCTGCTATATCTAATAAAGAGTACTTTAGTATATATTTCCTAAAATTATATTAGCTATAGGTATAATTTAGTATTAGAAAGCTTACTCTCTAGGTAGAGATCCTAAAGGATTTGTAAAAGAAAGAGCGTCTTTAAAAGCGTCCTTAATTATTTTATTGTTAACGTCGCGTATATTAAGTTCCTTAACTAAATAGCTATTAGATATATTTAGAGGTATAAATAAAGGCATTATAGATAGTAGTATACTAATAGATAGTAGATAAAATAATAATAGTAAAGTTTATAGTGTGGTGCTATAAGGGAGAAGGTTAGTAGAAGAAAAGGTGCGGAGGTTGATTAAAGGTAAATATCTATACTACTAATTTTATTAAATTAGCTCACTAATAAATAATTACCGCTATAATTTACCTTAGTAAATATTAACCACCTTATATACGCTTATTTATAACGCGTAAATCCTTTATAGTTAAGTTACTACTAATTAAAGTAAGTAGGTGCTATCTAGTTAACTTATAAAGCGATATTAATATAGAATTACTACTTAGCTAAGGTACTAGAGAAGGGTTATAAGCGGATATTAGGTTTACTTAGTAAATGGATTTCTTACTTTTAAAGTATATAGATACGTCTTTTTATTTTCTCTTGCTATAAAGCGGACCTAATAGCTGCGTTATATCTAAAACTAAGGGCGGAGATTAAGTACTAGGCTATAGGTTCTAAACTGCGCTTAGCTTAGAGAGTAGAGATTAAATATTAGGCTATAAATTCTAAGTCGCACCTAATTTAGAAGGCAGGGATTAAGTATTAGTACGCAAATTCCAAACTACACCTAATTTAGAAGGTAGAGATTAAGTATTAGCCTATAAAACCTAGGCCTTAGAGTTTCCTAGGAGTGGAGATCTAGTATTATAACTTAAATCCTAAGCCTTAGGGTTTTCTAAGAGCAGAGATCTAATACTATATTGCGAATTCTAAATTTCCAGATTTCCTACTACCTAGAAACTGGTTACGCTATACATCTTAAACTTTAAGATTTTTTATAATTGGAGATCTAGTGCTATATTATAAATATTAAACCTTAGGCTTATCTAAAAGTTAAGACTTAGTATTATACTATAAGCTCTAATACTTAAACTACCCTAAGGATTTAGATTTAATATTATATTATAAGCTTTAATATCTAGATTGCTCTAAAGGCTAAGACTTAATACTCCGCTATAAGCTTTAATATCTAGATTATTCTAAGGGTTAAGATATAGAGCCACCTTATAAGCTATAATACCTAGCCTACCCTAGAGACTAGTTTCTAATACTATAGTATAGACTTAGATATCTAGGAGCTATAGGGAGTTAATATCTATTATTATAGTATAGACCCTAATATCTAAGAG
>Ga0307507_10006443_pt1 | contig 18027 bp, 5 predicted proteins | sample 7_EM_MG_FD_207223 | JGI IMG/M metagenome (GOLD analysis project Ga0307507, IMG submission 207223) | Populus trichocarpa ectomycorrhiza microbial communities from riparian zone in the Pacific Northwest, United States - 7_EM | ecosystem: Host-associated > Plants > Roots > Unclassified | place... | reverse complement strand
CTTCTGCTTTCTCTACCTATTTTCCTAATATATCTTCCCTACTTTAGGGTTGTTGGTTCCTTCTCCTATAGGGCACCCTAGGGTCCCTCTATAGTTTGTTTAGGTGTGTCTTAATATACTTTATAACGTTAGAGTTGCGTTTCTTTTACACCCTTTGCATTATACTAGCTTTAATATATAGTTATAAGGGGGGAATATTAGCTTCCTTCTTAAGCAGTGCTGTGGCCGTTCGCTTATACCCACCTATTATACTCCTAAGGCAGGCTATTTGGACCTTTTGGAGTGGTTTAAGGAGTAATTTAGGGGGGCCTTTCTCGGTTTCTCTAGTAGCCCAAATGCTAGATCTATATGTTATGGTTAGCCAGACAACTACTGTATATAGTAGGCGTAACCTCTGGAAGTATAGACCCTATATAGAATTAACGATCCTAGACATGGCGATATACTATACTTAGCCCTTATGGGCCGCTTATGCTGTATATACGCTCCACCAGAGCTTGCTGTCTACCTATACTCCTAATACCCTTAGGCCTTGAACCAGTTGACCCCTAAAGCCTTAAATGTGGATTTTATGCTAAAGATCTACAAATTAGTTACGTTTTCTTATAAAATGGATTAGCTGGTATTTCTCTAGTAAGAATTGGACTCCATATCGTCTTGCCTATTCTATATAGGTGTTATAGGCTTTCTCTAGTGTTCTATAGTTCTCTACAGCTGTTAGCCTATATATAATTAGGTTTATGTTATTAATAAAGCCTATCCCCTAGGTCGCCCCTTTCTTAAAGGTGTTAAGCAGGTTGCTTATAAAGAAGAGGAAGAGTATAGGCAATAGAGGTAATCCTTATGGTATTTCTGTTATAACTGCAATAGGGGGGCTCTAGTATCCGCTAAAGACTAGTAATGTTTCTTTCTGGCCTATAAATCCTTAAATAAATTAAATAATCCATTCTAGGAAGCCCTTTGCCCTAAGGATATATAGGAGACGCTTATAGAGTATATTATTATAGGCACTGCTAATATCTAGGCTAAGTATTAATACTATAAAGTCCTTTCGCATAGCCTATGCAGTTTTAATAGTAGTAGCGATTAGTATAAGTACTAATAGCGTTAAGTGATTCTTTCTTGCCCCTATTTGGCTTTATAGTAGTAGGGCATGTTCCTCTACTATATCTACTATATAGTCCACTATAACCTTTTCTAAGATCTTGCTTAGGGTGTTTTCTAAGGCAATAGGGTAGTAGCTTCCTGGGATTAAGTAGTCTGCTTTGCCTTCTTTTTATAAAATAACCGTCATTATAGATCTTTTAAGTTATAGGTAGTAGCCTATTATAAAGTATGCTCTGGCTACGTTTATAAGCTAAGGTGCTATAAGTAGTCTATAGGTCTTTAGGGCTTTGTTTAGGATCCCATCTAGTCCTAGTGCTGTGTTATTTAAAAGGCGGCTAATAGTTCTAGCCATTTCTTCACTTATTATGTCGCTGTTAACCCTTAGGTAAGTTACTAGTGTTTTACTAGTAATGTTGCTAAGGTCTACTAGAGCTGGTTAAGGGAAAAATCTTTCTATAAGGATCTTTACCTTCTTATTATTATTGCTTGTGGTCTGTGGTTCGCCTGCTCTTTATAGGGGTAGTAGATATAGATCTTCTACTAGGCGTCCCACCTTTTTCTTTGCCCATTTCGCTATGGTCTAAAGGCCCTTATTATAGGGGAGACTTAGGTTAGTAGTATATTCGTTTATAAACCGTCTCTAGTTATTCCTTACTTCTTTTCTTAGGGTATTCTTTAGCTGGTTTCTTATATCTTTATATTATCTCTCGTCCTCAGAATTATGGCTACTTATATATTTCCTCCTTGCTTGTTATTAGCCGGCTATAAGGGCCGCGTACTATACGGACTATATGTGTCGCGCATAGGGGCCTGGTTTTAAAACTAGGCAGTGCTCTTTTAGCCCACTTTTAATTGCTGCCTAGATCCTTTCTAGTCTTTAATTAATTTCCTTAGGGGTAGCCAATAAGCCTTACTTGTTTAGTATTAGGTAGATTTCTTCTAGGTCTTAGAGTTGTTATTTAATTGTATTAAGGAAGCTATCTATATTAAGCTTCCTTATTGCGTATCTTTTGTCATTTAGTTGCGCCTTAATGTCCAGATCTAGTTATATCTAGATAGGGATATGGTCTAAGGTAAATGCCTATTTTTCTTTAAGGGAGCACCTTTTGAGTCTCTAGTATAGGTTTTCGTCCATAATCGTAAGGTTAATTGTACTTTTAGCAGTACCCTATTGCCATATAATTGCACCTAGGGGGGTAGCTAGCTTAAGGCCCCCATTATCTATAGCTCTTAGTAGGCACTCTACCTGTTAATTAGCAGCAATATAGATGCCCCCCTACTATAGGTAGTGGAGGTTTATATCTCCTAGTAGGATAGACTCCACGTATTTAGTTTCTAGCAAGCTTATTATAGATATAATATTCTCTGTCTATGCTACCCCTTCGACCCTAGGGTTATAGACATTAATAATTTATACTAGTCCCCTATATGTCTAGATAGTTATAACTGCAATATCTAGGTTAACTGCCTACTATAACCATAAGGCAAGGCTGATATTTTTGCTAATTATAAAGCATACGCATATGGCTACTTTTAGTTTATACAGGAGCTGGAATCCTTGGGGGCAGTATATTAATTATATATAGGTATTATAATACGGCTCTTATATAGTAAGAACATAGTGTTTTTCTAGGTCTAGACTATCTAGTAGGGGCCTTACTAGACGGTGGTTCGTATTGCCGCAGTTATACTATATAATGGTCAAGTAGCGGACCCCCAGCGGGGGTCCTTCGCCTCTCCTTTACTCCTCACTTCTTCCGTTTCCACTTTCTCTAAAATATTTAGAACTTCCGTCTCCTATGTTTACTCCCTGGCCACTACTTATTTTATATAGAGCTTTCCATTCCTATATCTTGTATTCCTACTAGCCTTTCTAAATCTAAGTCTATTATTGCCTCTGGTTCTTCCCCCATTCTTACCGGTTAGCTATATGCCCCTTATAAGCCAGCTACGTGTGTTATATTTACCGCGTTAAATCTAATTCTTAATTGTCCCGGCCTTAAACTTACTATAGCCGTCTATGGGGGTCTTCCTACTAGGCGTCCTCTCCCTTATGTCCCATGTGTCCCTTATGTCCTATATGTCCCTTGTGTCCCTGTTTAGTCTAGTGATATTATACGGCGTCGCTTTTAGCCCGTTAAGGCTTAGAATAGCTGGCTTAGCCCCCTAATATTAAAGGTAGGAAACGCTAAAAAGACACCTACGTCCCCCTAACTTATCGCCTGTTATTTCCATTTATATAACCTAGCGTGCAGTTGTTCCTATAGCTGTTAAGCCCTTTCCTTCCATCTCCTATATTTAATGCAGTCTTCTCTCTCCCACGCCTTATATATGCTTCGGTAATAGTTCGCGCATTTTATTTAGTCTTAATTTATACATTATCTTATATCGTAGGGGCCTACACAGTGGCCGTAGCACACCTGTGCTGCGTATGTGGATTGGGTGTGTCCCTATTATACACAGCAATAACATCGTTCCAGGTATAGTCTATAGTTGTAGAGCCTTGTGTTATATATAAGGCCATTTATAATTATTCCTTTTTGGATAAGAAGTTTTTGCATTCCTAGTATATATACGCTGACAATAAGGGAGCCATGCGTTCGTCTATCGTTTCCCTAGCGAGTCTCTAGCGCCCCTTATGTCCTCTCATTGTTCTCATTATATGCTTGGTTTGTATTTTCCTGTCAAAGCCATTGGATCCGGGTAATTACAAGTCCTGGTATAAGGCGTTCCGTTTGTTTTACTATCTCCTATATAGTTGCTGTATTGTCCGCCTGGCGTCCCCTTTCTACCCTAAGGCTTATGGGTAGGTAGTTATATATTAGCTATAATATAGTAGAGTTCGACATGCCTGCTTATCCAGGCCTCTACCCCAGTTTTCAGTAGCTTATTCCCACCTTTGGGCGTCACTACCTCTATGGTCAAGGCCGGGCCAGAACCTCTCCCGCCTGAGTAACTCCTGTTTGCTCCTTAAGCATATCTCACCGGCGTACCGCCCTAGAGGCGAACGGTTCCGTCTATTGATATACCGACACGCGCATCCGTTCTCTTGAGCCACGTAGCAGTCTCTCCGGCCAGGGTATGATCCTGCCTGCCTACTAGGTGCACTAAGGGTCAGAGCCTAGCTAAGGGGTAAGGTCCTTAGAGCCAGCAGTGGCTGCTACGTGCTACGCCCCGCAGGAGGCTAGTAGTAGTGTAGGGGTGCAACACCCTATACTACTGCCAGTTCCCGTTTCGCGTTGCCTGTAGGAGTCTCCTTATAACAGGCCGACCGTGTCTTGCAGGAGGGGGCTATAGAGACAGGTCCCGTGCTAGGCAACCTACTTCCCCCTTTCCTACTAACTAAGCTTGTGTCCCCCCTTCCTATAAGCTGGCCTGTGTCTCTAACTGTTGAGTCCTTGTCTAACTGGCCTGTGTTTCCCCTGTAGCCTCCCCCATATATATGCATTAGGTTGCGTGCACTACGCCTATTAAGACCCTCCTGTGAGTTGCCTTATGTATATGCGCATTAGGTTGCGTGCACTATGCCTATTAAGACCCTCCTATAAGTCGCCTATAAGTCGACTGTAGGTTAACTGTGAGTTGACTGAGTCGAACGCTATAGGGCCGTTGAAGCTGGCCTATGTTTCCGCTGCCTAGAGCTTTGCCCGTGTTTCCACCTCATTAAGCCGTCTGGTCGCCGTCGCGTCGCCGTCGCGTTGCTGTTGCGTTGCTGTCGCTGTCGACCAGGTTGCGCGTACCACGCCTATTAAGACCCTCTTCTGAGTCACCTGGGTGTACTGGATACCAGATAGGCCCTTGGAGGGGTCTTAACGAGTTCTCTAGGCAGGGCCTTAACAAGTTCTTCGCGGTGGCCTTAGGGCCTTAATAAGTTTCGTATAAGGTACCTGTGACGCGTTAACCTTAACAAGTTCTTATAAAAAGAGGATCCCTATGCCCTTATCACGTTCCCTTTGCGATTTTAGAGTTAGTGCAAGCCCAAGGGTGTCCTGTTATACGTCTAGGACGCATCCACGTTAACTGGCTGAATAAGGCCAGTTTCGGGCCTGGCTGCGAACCAGGTAGTTGTATATTGGGTGGTTTTCGTATCCCAGTTTCCCTTGGTAGGCCTCCCTAGATGGTAGAACAGGAGCTCCAAGCGGAGGCAGTGAGGCTCCTGGTGTTGTTGAGGGCGATGCTTTGTACGATGCTTCGTATGCGTTGTGGGCTCAACACCATAGAGTCGCCACGACAGCGCTGCACGCGCTGCGACGGCTCTCTACCATTGCCTCTGCACTTGGCCATCAAGAGGAACGGATTCCAGATGATGTTTCCACCCACGGCGACGTGGACGCGTGCAGTAGGGCTTCTACTAGCGGTATATAAATAAAGTACTTTTTAACTACCTTAATAACTTCTATATAGCCTACCTAGATAATATTATAATTTACTTTAAGAATAAACTAGAATATAAGGAATATATTTATAAAGTTTTATAACGGCTTCGCGAAGCTAGTCTCTAGGCCAATATTAAAAGGTTAAAATTTAGTGTTAAGCTATAAAGGCGCGAAGAGGCTTTAAGGAAGATTTAAAGAAATAATATATATTCTATTTAAACTTAAGGGTATATAGCTTTTATAGAGTATAAGACGTTATATAAAAAACGAAAGGAATAATAAGAGAATTATATAATTAAATAGTTAGGGGTCTTAGTGGTTAATCTATATATAGTCTTTAACGGACTTTAGTAGAATTTAATTAATTTAATAGAACTTAGTAGAAGTTAATTAAGCTAGCAAAATTTAGTAGAATTTAGTTAAAGCTTTAGAATTTATCTATTAAGTATTTTACTAAGATATTTCTATTATAACTAGGCTAGTCCTATTATAGTACTCTCCCCTTTAGCTAAAGGTTTAAAATAATTTTATTACGTGTTATATTTTCGCGTTAGGTAGTAGTCTTAGTAAGGTAAATTTAACTAATTAGATAACTTTAACCGGCGGTTAAGGTTCTTTAATATCTTATATATTATATAACCGTATTATAAATGTTATAATATATTTTAAGTTCTTTTTAAATTTAAGCTTCCTACTATCATATTTCGTATATTTATATTAGGTAGTAGTTATTTACTTTTCTATCGGATCTATTTAGCTAAAGTAGACCGTAAAGAATAGTCCTTATGGAATTCTTTTACTAAAAAAGGCGTGTTAGCCTTAATCTGGTTATAGGTTTCCTAGATTTATATTTTATATCCTTTTTACTTAATAAGAAGTTTAAATTATTTAAATCATGGTTTCTATTATATATTATTAATTAAATTAATAAAGTAAGAACTGCTACCATCGTTAATAATTATAGGAGGTAGTAGTGGAATTTTATAAAGTATAGAATTATCTTTTAAAGGTTGTAATAAGCTTATATAAAACATTAGGTATATTTTTATCTTGGTTAGTAGTTTAAACTTATAGGTATATAGGCTTAGTTTTTTCTTAATTTAGTATAGACCTATAAACTTTTAGTTAAGTTTCTTTAAGGGCCGTTAAGTCCGTAGGTTTTATATATTTAGGTAAACTATATTACCTTTCTTAAAGTTATATACGGGAGCTCGTCCTTTATTTATATGCTATTTCTATACTATTTAAGCGTATATTAATTTACTTTATAATAGTTCTATTAACTACTTTATTTACTTAGCGAAGTTATATATATTAATTAACTAAATCCGTTTAATTATAAGTTCTATTATATTAATTTTAGGTTATAGTTTAAATCTAAGTTAAGGGGCTTATCTATAGGTTATATCCCTTAACACGTCAGGGTCCTCAGAGTAAGTGGTCCGTGCGGGAACACCGTTTTCAATTCAATACGTGCGCGTCCTCTAAGGACTCATTTTGGCTGCAGTATACGCAAAATACCGTTCTGCAGGAGGGACGACTACTAGAGGCCTTATACTAAGCGACTTAGCTCCCAAGATTAAGCTTATATATCAATTTTATATAGAATATTACGAATATTACGAGCCTTATATTCCTGAGTACGGGCGCCGAATTCAGGTGATCTGATTGGCTACTCCTTATCGATAACCCAAGGACCCGAATTGACGTGTTAAGGGATAAAATAGCGTTACGCCTATTAATATGTTTATTATATTATTTATAGTAAATTTAGCTAAAGGCAGCTATTTTTCCTAGTCGTTTTATAGGTAGGAGTAGTATATTTATAAGTATTATTCTATAATTATATTTATAATTTTAGTTTAACTATTTATCTCTAAATAGAATATAGTTAAGAGTTATATTTAAATACTTAATTATTTATATAGAGCTTACTAGAAGTTTAAAACAAACTAGCTTTTATACTTAGATATTATTAAATTAGAAAGTCTGTATAGTTTAAAGACGTACTTAATAAAATATTTGGCTACTAATATTATATTAATTAAGTCTATGGGGATTATATATTGCATTTTTATAAAATGGTTAATTGTTATGGAACCATACCGCAGGGCCTCCATAGGAGAGCCCCGTACTCTTACATATACCTTATATACGGCTTACGTTAGCTACACGTAGGTATATTACCTCCTTACCGCCTTAACCCTTATAATTAATTGCGCAACGTCTTATAGACTCCTTAAATATATATATCTTATAGCACTGCCCCCATTCTATAATATTACATTACGCCTTGTTACTACTAACGCTTAGCCTATAACTAATTCTATATTTTTATAATATTATAGGCGCTGCCGGAAGCAGCGTACCTATAAGTTACCTTACCTTATACTTCTAAGGAACCTATAATAGTAAGACAATATTCCTTATTAGCTACTATATTAAACCTAAAGAATAATTTAATACCTATACTTAACCAATAACGCTAATTAATCCCAGGAGAATTTAATTTATTAGCCTTAGCCTTAACCCCTAAGGGGAAGCCTAGTAGCTTAAAAGATTACAACGACCTTAATAAGGTAGATACTGATAATATCTTATCTTTTATTAACTATATAACTATAGACAAGCAAGTGGAAGGGTTACTACCTATTAAAATAAAAATATAAGACGCCGAGATATTTATAAAAATAGTAGTACGAGAACCGAAAAAATACTACCGCCTTCTATAGAACTACCACTTAAAGCTTATATAAGCTGAAATGCGTACTTTATAAGATTGCGATATTATTTAAGACCTATAAGCTTATAAGGCACTCGCTAATAATATACGCTAAGAGACTAAAGATAACCTCCGCGTATTTAAACGTGACGTCTAATAGTTAAAGAAGGCTAAAATTACACTTATTGCTATAGTTACTAAAAAAGAGGACATAATTAAATACCTATAATCTTAGCTTAATAAGCACATTTGTAATAACGCTAGACACCTCTTTACTGTATATAACGCCACCTAAGTCTTTACGCCTCTGGCAACTTTACCTACTTAACACTTAATAGAGGGTTAGTGCTAAGCAGCTCTACCTAATAGGAACTTCTACTAAAGCAGCGATAATAAAAGCTATAATAATTAAACCTAAGCTGCTACTGTAGGGTCTAATATACGTTACCTTAATCCCCTAGTCTTTTAAGGAGACCGCAAGGAATATAGCCACTAGAAGATGCAAATCCGTAAAAAAACTAACTTAAAGCGCCTACCTTTTTCCTATAAAAGACATTAAGATTGGCTATATTATTAGGTAAATAAAGGGTATACTATTTAATAGACTATTCGCCTAATAGAAGACTAATAGCCCCTAAAAGTGGCAGTTCTACTAAGAAGTCCTTAATAACCTTAACCTAATATATCGCAACTATAACCTACTAGCTACTAACTAAGCTAAACTATATACCCTAAAGATAAACCCTACTAAATTATTTAATAAGTTCTATATTAAGTTCTAGAAATACACTAAAGTCCTTACCTAAGATAATACTAAAGACTAGAAAGATCTCCTTAAAAAAGTTACTTATTACCTTAGTTACGCAGCTACTAGCCATAACTATAATAACGTGTATAATATGGTAGCAGCCCTATAAAGGATTAAACAATAACTAAATTAAATTACTACTGCTAATCTTTACCTAAAGATCTCCCTATAAAAGCCCTCCGGACCTACTAAATATATATATACTAAGCCACCAACGCCTACTACCTTAAATACCACTAGAGCTAATATTGACCTCTCTATACTAACCTTTCCGTAAAAACTCCTAGATAAAGAGTGTAAGCTACTCTAGAAACTAGGACGCTGCTATAGATACTATTAAAAAGGCTATTATTATGATAACCTAAACTGCCTAATAGCTAGGTTTAATAGCCGCCGCCTAATATCTAACCTAATACCCTGAACACTAAATACGTTACTATATGCCACTACTATATAAGATAAAGACGTAGTAATAGTAGTAGAATTAGATATAAAAGCGGAAAACGCTAAGTCTTAGCCCTAAGTTGCGGGTTATGACGCCCTAATAATAAAGGGATCTATATATCGGCCTACTTAATAGATAACTTAATAAAGATAAATAAACGGAAATAGATAGTTTTACCTATAATAAAAATTACTGCTAAAAAATAATATAAAAGCCGTTTTATAATTAATTGTAGAGTGTTATAGTGTTACGGAGCGAGCACAAGCGGTGATAAAGTTAAGACGTTGTGTAAGGAAAGGAGGTAAGGAAACGGGAGGAAAGGGGTATATATTGTTAACTTAGTTGCTTGGTTAATATATGCATGGGGCGGAATAGGCTTTGGGTTATAGTCCTAGCGGAACTTAGTAGAATATGGCGGAATATAGTAGAGGATAGCAAACTGCCGTAGATTGCTGTTACGTAATGGCAAATTGCCTTAGATTGCCGTCATGTGTCTTAATTAACTAAGTTGTTAATATGGAGGTCGAGACGGTAGAAATAGGTAGACGTGTGTAAGGTGTTACGGAGGTGTCCTATAATAGTACCCCCCCTTTAAACTTGAGCTTCTGTAAGATGGGGCTGTGGTAGTTCTAGGTAGAGTTTATAAAAGTCTTCTATAGCTTATATAAGTCCTATAGAGTTAACGGGTTCCTATAAGGGCTTAGTAAAGCCTCTCCGTTTTATAAGGTATATATATTTACATTTCTATTTATTATACTTAATATCATCAACTCTTTTAACAAGGTACTTATTCTTACCATCCACTTTAACTGGTTGGGGAGGGGGGGGGTCTTAGATCTATTTAGGTAGGGCGTCTAATATAGGGGCGGTAGGGCGGAGGACTGATATATGGAATATAGGGTAGATTTTAACCATATTAGGGAGCTTTAGTTAGTAGGCATAAGGAGAGACAACTTTTTCAACCTTATAAGGGCCGGCGTTCTTCTAATTAAGTTTCTTAGTAGGTCGTTTTATATTTAGATTTCTTATGTCTAGCTAAACAAAGTTACCAATTTAGTAAGCTAGTGCTAGGGTTCGGTTCTTATTTGCTGCGGCTTTATAGACAGACTAGGCCTATATTATTTTGTTAGTAAGGAACTCCTATAGTTCTTCCATCTTCTTTATAAATTTATTTACTTCTGCAACTTATAAGGCTTAATAAGCTAGGCGAGGAATATTACTAAAGGGTTTAAAACCTATTTGCGGGTGCTGGCTATAGTTGGCTAGGAATAGGGAGACCTTTATGGTTTCTAAAATGGAGTTATTTACTGTAAACTTAGCAAATGCAAGCCAGTCCATAGATACGACATATATATCTAAATGTATTGTTCCATTATAGCATTTACACATTTTATTTAACGATTTGTTTCTGAGTAGTATGCTATAGACAACAGTGCTTTAATATAGAGTTAGGTAGTTAGTTTTTTCTAAAACATAGAGACAAACTATCTGCCTCTATTAGAGACAATTGTTTTAAGGAGTCTATGGAGTTTCCATATATAATCTAGGAACAGTTAGGCAATATCAGGCGTTAATATATTAGGACAGGCAATTAAGTGTCTTATTTTAGATAGTTAATTTATAACTACTATAATATTTATATAGCCTTTACTTAAGGGGAGATTAATAATAAAGTTAATTAAGATATCCTTCCATCTTTGGTCTAAAACAGGCAGTAGCTTTAGAAAGCCGTTATACGTCTTATACGAAGCTTTGGCTTATTAGTAGGTATGGCAGCTAAAGATATACCTTCATATTATATTATATATGTTTAGCCAGTAGTACTCCTGTTAGAGTAGTTCTAGGGTTTTTCCTCGGCCTGGGTGGCTAGCTACTAGTAGGTTATATACGTGTTTAAGGAGCTTAAGCTTAAGTTTATTATAATTAGGGATAACTAGGCGGTTCTGGTAGTATAAGCGGTCTCCGCGAGCTTTATATTCACTTAAAGAGATCTTTTTAAAGTGTCTAACGCCATCTTAAATTAGCTTAAGTATCTCTTAGATAAACTCATTATTTAGGTATTTATTAATTATAATCTATTTAATTAATTAATCAATTGTTTCAAGGACGTGTACCATAAGGTCTTTAGCTAGGGGATTAAATAATTTAAGACGAAGTAGGGTTTAATTGTAGTAGGCACGCGCTTCTTCCTATGCTGTTATATCTTGTAAATATTAAGTTAGAGCATTAGGTTTTTAACCTTAAACACCTAGGCGGTATATAATTAAGAATTGGAATTAGGATAGATATTCTAACTAATAGGCTTAACAGTGGCTCAGCTGTTTTATAGTTGTGAAGTACTATAGGTTCTTATAATCGCTAAGAACCTTAATTAGGAATCTAGCTCCTTCTAGTTCTAGTCGCCATTGCTTAAAGCATCTAATAATAGCCAGTAATTCTTTATTATAGATCTTGTAATTATATTTAGCTGGGCTTAGTTATTTTAAAAAGTATGCTATAGGGTACAATACTCCTTCCTTATTATATTAAGACAGAATGCCTCTAGTAATATAATTAGATGAGTTAGCTTCTATAATACTTATTTAGTCTAGGTTAAAGTGTTAAAGTATAGGTATAGTAGTAAACATAACCTTTAGATAAGTAAAGGCTTTATCCTTTTAGGTTAAGGCTATAAGGGGTAAGACTAAGGCAGAGAAGTTATTAATAAACCGTTAGTAGAAGTTGGCGAAGCCTATAAAGGCCCTTACGTCCTTAACATTCTTAGGTTCTTACCAGTTTACAATTACTTTAACTTTCTTAGGGTCTATTTGTATGCTATCTATAGAAATAATAAGTCCAAGATATAGAACTTCCGTTTTATAGAACTTGCATTTATCTATATCTAATTATAGGCTGGCTCCGCGCAAGGCTTATAGAACCAGTTTAATATATTTTTAGTATTTAGCTAAACTATTGCTGTATATTAAGATGTTATTAATATAAGCAGTATAAAAAACGTCTAGGTACGGACGTAGGGTATTATTTATAAAGTATTAAAATAAACTTAGGGCGTTTGCAAGGCCAAATGGCATTACCAAGTATTTAAATAGTCCGTATTAAGTACGAAATGCAGTAAGCTATTTATCTCCCTTTATAATATAGAGGCGGTTAAATGCGTGGATAATATTAAGCTTTATATAGAAGCGAGCCTTACTTAATTGGTTTAGTGTCTCTTAGATTAACGGGATTAGGTATTAGTTCTTAACGGTAATAGCGTTAAGAGCTTAGTAGTTTACATAGAAGTATAGACCGCCGCCAGGTTTCTTAACAAAGATTACTAGTATAGCTATAGGTAAAGAACTTGCTCTAATAAATCCTTTATCTAGATATTCGTCTAAGTACTTCTATAGTACCTAGAGTTTGTTTTAGGACATCCTATATAAGGGTCTAAATCCAAGATGTTTTCCTTCTTTAACTACAATCTTATAATTATATAGACGGCGTTTCAGTAGCTTATTAGCTTCCTTTTATAAGAATACATCTAGATAATTATAGTATTCTACTAGTACTTTTATGGCAGGGTTAGTATACTTCTTTAGTGCTAAGGCCTTCTTAATATCGGCCATTGTAACAGCGAAGATTATATATTCTAGTTTCCTAGCAAGTTATGCCAGCAGAGTAGCTCCAATTATATAGATATCTAAGGTGTTAAGTAAGCTTAAATCATCCTTAGTTTCTTATATAGTTTCTTATTTAGGTTTAGGTTTAGTATTAGGTGCAGAGTTAGTATTAGATTTAGGTTTAGGTTCTTTAAGTATCCTTTTTATAGTAGAATACTAGTTCTTCTAGTACTTTTGTATATTAAGCTTAAGCTTCTGCTTAGTTCGGGATATAGCAGTTAGAGTTGGTTTATATAGTTATATGTTATTTCTAGGTTCTTAGTAGACGTCGGTGGAAATCTCATATTAGTGGAATTCGGTGGAATTCTCAGGTAGGTGGAATTTGGTGGAATTCTTAGGTAGGTAGAATTAGGTGGACTTTTTGGACTAGTAGATCCCAGTGGATTTTTTAGATTTTAGTTTAGAGTCTAAGTAGCGAGTTATAAGGCACTTCTGCTTATAACAGGAGGTGGTAAATAGAAGCTTAAGGTTGTCCTAATTAATAGTTACCTTATATAGCTTTATCTAGGGTTGTCTAAGGATTACTAGGTAACCTAGGATAGTTATAAAAAGCTTAATTAATTTTTTGTAGTTTAGGTATTAGAGTCTTAGGGCCGCTATATAAGTAATACAGCCTAAGACAGTGCGTTTGCCATTAAATCTAAATATATTAATATGCTAGTTAAGGGGTATTAGGGTAAACCTATTATCTTATACAAAGATCTTATTAATAAATCCTATACCGCTAGCTCCTGTATTAATTAGGACTTAAGTATTAGCCTATTAACCTTTCTACCAAAGACAGTAGTTAATAGTTATACTATAATCCTAAGAGTTAGATTTTATAATTTCTAATATATTTAACAAGATCCTGTAACATAGCTATCCTAAAGAGCAACTTAACTCTAAAATATACCTTTTAGTAGCAAGTAGGAAGGGGTTCCTATAGAATATTAGTTATAACTTTATCCTTATAAGTGGTGCTTACTAGATGCAAAGTTGGAGCTAGATAAAGATTAGGGGTAGTAACTAGAAGATTAATACAGTAAACGGTTATTAGTATTAGCCGTTTATAAGTTGTGTTAAGGCATAGGGACGGAGCAGTATCTTAAGATATAATCCTTGCTTCTGTATTTAAAGCAAAGGCCTAGCTTAATACATTATTCTTATTTAGGGGACCCTAGTAGAGCATATCCTAGGGTCCCTATATTAATACCTATGGCGTTAGGGTGCTTAGGCTAAGATAATAACTTAGCAGATGTTTATAGAGCTGTCATATTATATTAAGAAGTGGACTTTGGTATTAGGCGTAGTATATTATTATATTGTTTATTAATAACGTTTACGCAGGCGTTAAGGGCTCCTGGTAGGTCTATACCTATTAGGGAGGTTTTTAGTTTAGGGCTTAGGGACTTAATAAGGCTGTTAACTAGTATAGAGTCATTCTAGCTTGTTTTTTTTTATATAATAGTTAAATTTAAAGAAGTATACTGTAAAGCTTTTTATTCCTTAAGTTATATAGTTTATCTTCCTCTAAGCAGTAGCTTAGCGGTTTAGGTTACTATATATAGCTTTAAGTAGTATAACTAGGCTTTATACTAAGTTTAGTTAAAGGGGTTTAATAAGGTCAGCTATGTCTCCTCCTAGTTAACTTAGGGTGTAGTAGAGTTAGTTAGCTTTAGTTAGGTAGCGGTTAGCGTTACCAGTTAGCTTATTTTTAAGCTAGCTTAGGAATAATTAGAGTTCTTATTATTTACTAGTAAATATTAGAGGGTCTAGTAGTTATTTAGATTATTACGGTGCGGTAGTTAGTTTAGGGTAAATAGTTACTATAGGTTTAGGACTCTCGTCCTACATATTTATTTTTAGAGAAGGCGTTTAGTCTTAGAGCCCTAGTGTAGGCATTTTAAGAGTATGGACTTCTTCTTAGAGGTCCTTAATTATTTATAGGTGTCGTGCCTCTTAATCGGCTTATCGTTAAGTTAAAGTGGCTTAGTTTTATACAAGGGCGTTTATAAAGGACTTCTATATCTCTACCAATTATTCTTAAAGTGTAGATATAATGCCGGTGGCTATTATAGGGGCTTTAGGGTTATTCTGCATTTTAGAGGGTGGTATATAAGGTTAACACAACGTAGTATTACAGAGCGAGCATAAGCGGTAATAATATATAGCAAAGTAGATATTATTAAGCTATATACATAAACTGCGTAATAAAGTTAAGATGTTGTATAAGGAAAGAAGGTAAAGAAATAGGAGAAAAGGGGTATATATTGTTAACTTAGTTGCTTAGTTAATACATACATAGGGCGGAATAGGCTTTAGGTTGTGGTTCTAGCGGAACTTAGCAAAATATGGCGGAATATAGTGGAGGACGGTAAACTGCCGTAGATTGCCGTTACGTGATAGCAAATTGCCTTGGATTGCCGTCATGTGTCTTAATTAACTGAGTCGTTAACATGGAGGTTAAGACGGTGGAAACAGGTGGACGTGTATAAGGTGTCACGGAGGTGTCCCGTGATATATAGGATACCTTTGTAATACCTTACATATATTTACTGTCACGGGACTCACTCGTTCTCACGTCTCTGCGCGTTTTGACGTTCTTGACCTGTGCTTATGTCCGTCCTGAGACACCTACGCACGTTCCCCTACAACCCCTATTTATACCTGTACCTGGCACACGAAGACTCTTCTTTATCTAAATGTCTTTGTATTAATACGCATAGTTACGCATACGTAGCCTTCTTCAATTACTACCTCGTTTAGTACATTGTATTCCAGCTCGTGCCTACTCCATGACATTTACCTATTTCCACCAATATAGTAAAAAGAGACCAACCGTAAGACGGCAATTTAATGGCAATATGCTGGCAATCTACGGCAATCTAACGGCAATCTGCTGCATTCTGCTATATTCTACTAAGTCTACTAAATCCTGCCAAGTTTTGCTAGGACCGCTACTTAAATCCTACTCTACTCTATATATGTATTAACTAAGTAACCAAACTAATAATATATACCCTTTCTTCCCATTTCCTTACTTTCTTTCCTTATATAATGTCTTAATAGTTTATATCCATAGCTTAATAATATCTACTTGGCTATATATTATTATCGCTTATACTTACTCCGTAACACTATATTACGTTAACCCTATATACTACCCTCCAAAATATAAAATAACTCTAAAGCCCCTATAATAGCTGCTAGCATTATATCCGCACTCTAAAAACAATTAGCAGAAATATAGAAGTCCTTTATAGACGCCCTCGCATAAAACCAAGCCACTTTAACTTAATAATAAACTAAATAGGAAGTACAACACTGGTAAATAATTAAGGATCTTTAAGAAAAAATCCGTATCCTTAAGATGCCTATACTAGGGCCCTAAGACCAAATACTATTTTTAGAAATAAATACGCGAAATGAGAGTCCCAAACCTATAGTAGTTGTTTACCCTAAACTAATTACGATCTAATAACAATCTAAACGACTACTAAACTCTCTAATATTTACTAGTAAATAATAAGAACTCTAATTATTTCTAAGCTAGCTTAAAAATAAGCTAATTAGTAATGCTAACCGATACCTAATTAAAGATAACTAACTCTACTACGCCTTAAGTTAACTAAAAGGAGATATAGCTAATTTTATTAAACCTCTTTAACTAAACTTAGTACTAAGCCTAGTTATACCTTTTAAAGCTATATATAGTAACCTAAACCGCTAAGCTACTGCTTAAAGGAAGATAAACTATATAGCCTAAGAAATAAAAAGCTTTCTAGTATACTTTTCTAATTTTAACTATTATGTAAAGGAAATAGGCTAAAATGACTTTATACTAATTAATAGCCTTATTAAATCCTTAAGCCCTAAACTAAAATCCTCCCTAATTAGCGTAGACCTACTAGAAGCCCTTAACACCTACATAAACGTTATTAATAAATGGTATAATAATATACTATACCTAATACTAAAACCTACTACTTAATATAATATAACAGCTCCATAAATATCTATTAAGTTATTATCTTAGCCTAAGCACCCTAACGCCATATTTATTAACACTTAAACCCTAGGATACGCCCTACTAGGGTCCTCTAAATAAAAACAACGCACTATGCTAGGCCTCTATTTTAAGTATAAAAGTAGCTCTTACCTTTCTAACCACTGTTCCGTTTCTATACCCTAATGTAATTTATAAACGGCTAACGCTAGTAGCCGTTTACCGTATTAATCCTTTAGTTACTGTCCCTAATCTTTACCTAGTTCTAGCTCTATATTTAGTAAGCACTACTTATAAGAATAAAGCTATAACTAATACGCTATAAGAACTCCGCCCTAATTACCTCTAAAAGGAAGGTTTTAGAGCTAAGTCGCTCTCTAGGATAGCGCTGCCTTAGGATCTTATAAAAGCTTTAGATATTATAAACTCTAACTCTTAGAATTGCAGGATAATGTAATAGGACTAGCCCAGTTACAGTAGGAATGTCTTGGTGAAACACTCGACAGATAAATTCCAACGCTTTAATCAAATTCTGCCAAATTCTGCTAAATCAATCGAATTCTACCAAATTTCGCTAACTTAATTAATTTCTACTAGTTTCTACTAAATTCTACTAATGTAATGGAATTTGGTCAAAACCTGTTAAAATCCGCGTAGGCTTGTGCCCACGCGTCTACTGCTAAGACCCCAAATATTTAGTTATAAGTTTCCTATAACGTAGTTAACGGGGTTTTGACCAACACCCTAGTTTTGACCGAAAGGAACATCAAAACTTTACCTAAGTAATATCTATCACGCCTAGGTAAGCCTTAGCACCACACACCGCCTTGAAATATATATGTGTTGCTTTGATTTTGGCAGAACGGCAAAACTTTACTTAAAATAGCAGGCGGTACGCTAGCGCGGTCAAAACTAGGGTGTC
>Ga0307507_10006442_pt1 | contig 18027 bp, 7 predicted proteins | sample 7_EM_MG_FD_207223 | JGI IMG/M metagenome (GOLD analysis project Ga0307507, IMG submission 207223) | Populus trichocarpa ectomycorrhiza microbial communities from riparian zone in the Pacific Northwest, United States - 7_EM | ecosystem: Host-associated > Plants > Roots > Unclassified | place... | reverse complement strand
GTATCTATAGAATTTTAACTATAAAACTAAATCTTTTATTTTATTTACATAACGCTATAAATATAGCTAGTACTAGGCTTTATATAAAGCTATATATATAGAGCTTCTATATATAGAGTATTTAATATAGAGCGTTGTATAGAGCCCTATATGCAAAGCCTCTATAAGTATAGCCATTATATATAGAGCGTTATATAAAGTGTTGTATAGAGCCTCTATGTATAGAGTATTGTGCAAAGCGTTTTATAGAGCGTTGTAGTATATTAGTGCTATATATTAATAGAACTTTAGAGATTTAAATAGGGCTTTAAGCAGAGCTTTATAGAGAGCTTTTGCAGAGCCTTTGTAGAGCTTTTACAGAGCTTTATACAGAGCCTTTGCAGAGCTTTTATAGAGCTTTATACAGAGCTTCGTGCAGAGCCTCTACTCTCTACTATAAAAGATTGATACTGTCGGTTGTAAAAGATTGGTAAAAATCGCCAAGCTATAGCAGCGCGTGTTGCCTCCCTATTAAAACAATATACCCCCTATAGCCCCACTAATATAACTCTATATTTTATAAATAGAGGTCTATTTTATAGCTCTATTTTAGGACTATAAAGTAAGCTATTATTTATAAAATATAGAGCGTTATTAGTAGGGTTATAGGGGGTGCTTTGCAATGGCTTGAGGCTCTCCGCTGATTTATCCGACCCCTCCATTCCTAGAAATAAGCACCCTCCATAACTCTACCAAAACGACCTTAAATTATATAAATAAAAATTTATTTTATAGCCCTAGAATAGAGCTATAAAACAGGCCTCTATTTATAAAATATAGAGTTATATTAGTGGGGTTATAGGTAGTATATTGTTTGGATATTATCCGGATATTATCCGATATCCGGGCTATCCTCGGATAGGACTATTATCCGCCCGGCCGGATAGGATAATTTATCCTCCGCAAGCCTGCGTCACGGTGCCACGTCGTGCACGGTTTTCCTTACCAAAATCTACCTAAATACACCTTTTTCTACTACCTATAACTTAATAACCTTTTAATATAACTTTATCAAAATTTAAATATGGCTTACTAATACTATAACCACAATTTTATATAATAAAAATATAAAATATAATAAAAATTCTATATTAAAAATAAGGTTAAAAAAGTACCTTTTTAATATAAACTTAAATTATTAATAATAAAATCAATAGACATATTATATAGCTATATAATATATTTTTTATATAACTATTGTATAAATAAGTTTTTTTGATATTTATTGACTGTTGGTTACACAAGGGGATATCACGTAGCTACGGTTCGTAGATAGTATAATAATTGTTAATTAATTCTTTTTGTTGTTTTTTTAAGAAAGGGTGAGGAAGGGCGAGGAGCTTAAGGCTCCTCGCTACGCTAGTGCCGCGGCAATACGTGACTATACAACCATACGTAATATTATTCCCAACACTGGCAACTCTTCTTTTGTGGTTGCCATCTACATATAAATACCGCTTGACTAGCGTAACGGATATCAATCCTCCTTACTTACTATTGCTGTTATAATATAAGTCTCGCTATCCCAAAATTTGCTAAAGAAATGGTGGTTAACTAAGTAGTAAATCTTAAATAAAAAAAACGAGCAATATAGGTGTAAGCCTATCTAGGCTAGCGGAACCGTTAATAGCCTTAATAGTTATCTTCTGGCAGTTCTTCTTTTGTGCTTGTGGCGCTGTAGAAAGGCAGTAAGGTGTTGGTTTAGCTGCAGGTGGAAGCGGTAGAAGTCGGTTGGCTGCAGGCAGAGCAGTAAGGGTCGGTCAGCTGCTGATAAAGCAGCAAGGGTTGGTTAACTGCAGGCAGGGCAGCAAGGGTCTATTGTAATAGCAGTACGGTGCCAGCGACAGGTTTAGGCTCGCAGGCATATTAGCGCGAGGTCTTGTCAACAGGTTGTAGTTCTACAGGCATATCGGTGCAGAGCTTATTAATTCGGGTAGCAGTATGGTGCCAGCAACGGGTTGTTCAGGCGGCAGTATAATGCCAGTAATAGGGTCGTGTTCTAGGGAGCAAAGCTCTACCTAGTCCTGTTTGGGTCGTTTTTATCAGCACAACGGTAATCAGGATCGCAGGCGTATCGGCACAATCATTTGGTTGGTAGATTGTAGGTATATAGGCACAATCGGTTGCTTAGGCTGTAGGCGTAACGGCATAGTTGTTATTGGGTTTATTCCGCAGGCGTATTAGCACAGTGTCTTGTCTATTCAGGTCGCAGGGTATATCAGTTACAACAGTTATTAGGTTCGTAGCTGCCGTAAATACTAGCAGTTCTTTCTTTTATAGATTGCCTGCGTAACTATGCCGTTCCAACCGCTCCCCCCCCTATATCACTTTCTCTTCACGGTACCCTCCACAAGAACTTCCTGTCTAGATTACGCTAGTAGCCACCTCCGTAGCTACCTTGGGAACTATAGGAGTCTTGGAATTCCCCTCTACGCTAAATCTTCTAAAGCTTGTTAAATGTTTGTGGAGAAGTAGAGGCTTGTTGCGGAGATTGCTGCGGAGATTGCTAGTGGGACGGAGCTTGAGGCACAGGTTGAGATACGGCAGCTTAAGGCACTTGAGGTGTTTGATAGCCTGAGGTTATCTATAGTAGTTACTGCGGAGGTTCTTGCGGAGGTTGCTGCGGAGGTTCTTGCGGAGGTTCTTGCGGAGGTTGCTGCGGAGGTTCTTACGGAGGTTCTTACGGAGGTTCTTGCGGAGGTTCTTGCGGTGGTTCTTGCAGAGGTTCTTGCGGAGGTTCTTACAGTGGTTCTTGCGGAGATTGTTGTATTAGCGGTGCAGGTGGTGTATGGACGTGTAGCTGCTGCAGTTGCTGCGGCTGCTGTGGGGTAGCGGGGGCAGCGATTAGAGTAGCTGGCGGTGCAGCGATCGGGACAACTTGTGGTGCAGCAGTTGGAATAGCTGGTGGAATTAGCAGAGGTTTTTGCGGAGATTGTGGTTGCTGCGGAGGCTGCTGCGGACATTGCTGCGGACGTTGCTGGGCAGGAGGAGGACTAAGTGGGAGATTAGCGTTCTGGGGGTTTTAATACGAATTAAAGTTGCCTTCTAAAGAATATCGGTTGGTTCTTGGTTTCCGTAGTTAACATATAATCTTAGCTTCCGTCCATACTGGTTCTTCTATACTAATAATAACGGCCTAAATATTACTAGCAATTGGGTTACCGTTCTTAATAATATATACTCCGTTCCTATAAAGGAAGTCTTAAAAATTCTAAATAATATTAATATTGCCAAGTGCCTAGGTATTAGCAGTCCATCCTATAAAATCCTCCCTAAAATATTCCCACAGCTGTACATCGGCGTAGTGTCTACTTCGGTAGAATATAATACGGTGTAGGAGAAAGCCATTAACTTGTTTTATGGTATAAGTTATTATATTAAAGGTAAATTCGTCCTAATTTTCATTAATGAGTTTCGCGTACGAAGCTACCCCTAGTGGTAAGGAGTCTTCCCAGTCGTTTAAAGTAGGCGTAGCCATGTTTTTAGAGGGAGGGAAGTGTTATTGGCGTAGGGATTGTCGTTTGGTACGCGTTCGTGATATATATTTGTCGTTTGGTACGCGTTCGTGATGTGTATTTGTCATTTGGTACGCGTTCATGACGTGTATTTGCGATTATGGGGCTCAGGACCAGTTCTGGCCTTAAATCGCGAAGACTCGTAAAGCGTGTTGTTCTGCGTAATGGACGCAAGAATCCATAATCTTGGAAAGGCTCAGGACCAGTTCTGGCCTTTAGATCCTTAGATTCGTGGAAGAGTTCTATTTAAGGTTCAGGACCAGTTCTGACCTTAAAAGACAGCTTCCTTTAGCACGAGTAGCACTGGTATAGTGGCTTGTCTCTTCTTGGTGGAATACCTAGCTGCTCTGTAGTATAACAGTAAAGTTAACCACTAATTAGTGTTGGTTACACAAGGGGATATCACGTAGCTACGGTTCGTAGATAGTATGATAATTGTTAATTAATTCTTTTTGTTGTTTTTTAAGAAAGGGTAAGAAAGGGCGAGGAGCTTAAGGCTCCTCGCTACGCTAGTGCCGCGGCAACACATAACTATATAACTATACGTGATATTATTCCCAACATTGACTTTATCAATTATGTATTTAAATGGATTGTATTAATATTTATTTATTTTTAATATTTTAATTTTAAATTAAAACTAAAGCCATAATATGTTATAATATTACATTTTAATATACTTTACTATAGCTATAATATGTTATAAAAAATATATTTTAGTTTATAATTATAGTATATATAACGTTTATATATTTTTATATAATTTTTTAATAAAAAATTTTAACTTTTTGTTAGGTAAAACCTAAGTAGATAGTTATATAGCCGCAAGGTACGGGCGACCCTAGGGCGACCTAGGGGTGACTCGCCCGTAAGGCACGTGCGCTGCATGTGCCTAGGGAAAACCCTTCCTTACCTCGCATATAGACTCCTCCTTTTCCCTTAAGGATTTGTCTATATATATAATATACCCTATTGTTCCATTATTAAGCTCCCTATCTATATCCTCACCTTATACTTTTCTTATATATTATATAATTATAATGTTTTTTATATTATAAATAGTCTATTTTATTATATAATAGTTATATAAGTTAAAAAAAATTCTTATTTTAAAAAGTTCTTATTAAAATTTATATTTTAATATATATATATAATATAGAAGTATTTATATTTATATTATTAAATATTTTTAATATTTTTAATATATAATAGTATATTATACTATTATTATTTATTGCTTAATATTAGGGCGCGAAGAGGCTTTAGGGATGATTTAAAGGAATAATATAAATTCTATCTAAATCTAAGGGTATATAACTCTTATAGAGAATAAGACTTTATATAAAGAAGAGAAAGAAATAATAAGAGAATTATATAATTAAATGGTTAGGGGTCTTGGTGGTTAATATATATATATATATATATATATATATATACACGCGGTCTTTAACAGACTTTAGTATTATAGCGCTAGTAGAAAACGGTAAATTATAGCGGATAGTTATAGATGGTTATAGATAGTCGCGGGTAGTTATCTATTAAGTATTTCACCAAGACATTCTTACTATAACTAGGCTAGTCCTATTATAGTATCCCCCCCTTTAGCTAAAGGTCTAAAACAATTTAATTTAGTTAAGAATTTATAACTTATTACGTTATAAGCGTTATAATATATTTTAAGTTCTTTTTAATTTTAATTTTCCTACTATTATTATCGGTATACTCGCTTTATTAACGGGCATGAATATCACTGTATAATACGTATGCGGTGTTGAAGTTGGTAGTTGTTCGATTATTAATGTCTAGAAGTAAAGGGTTGCTCTAAGGTTAGATTAGCTAGTCTCGCTTTGTGGTTTTATAACCACGTCACGTAATTAACATTCCGACACTGGAGCAACTCTAAAAGGAAGGCTAATCTATACTCTAAAGTTAAATCTACTTCTAGACTATTTGTAGTATATACGCAATAGCTAGCTCTTTTATCCCTAATACGTAATAGCTTATAAATTGCTATCCAGTAAAAATAAGCCAAAAATAAGCTAAGAAAAAGAAGAAAAGGAAAGAGAAAAAGAAGAAGAAGAAGAATCGTTAGGGGTAGCAGGTTGATATATCGCGAGGGCCGCTAAGGCGCTAGTGGTAAGCAAGCTAATAGCGATTTTCTATCCCGGGGATGGAAAATCCTGATTAGCTAGTTAAATTTAGGGTCCGCAGAGTATAGCAGAATTTAGCTGACTTGGCAGAGAATTGCGGATATTGTGAATATTGCGGATCTTGCAGATGTTGAATATTGCGAATATTGCGGATATTGCGGATATTGCGGATGTCGGATATTATAGATATCAGATACTGGTGTCTTGGCGGTATAAACAGGTAGGTATATATAAGGTGTTGTGGGGTAGTCCTATAATACCATCTTAGCTACATCCTAGGAGCTCTTAGGGCTGCTAAGGGTAGCCTTTGGCTAGGCCTTAGCCACCCCCTATAAGCTCTTTAGGCTTATAGTCTCCTTCCTTCCCTATTAGTTCGTCTCTCTCTTTCTTCTATATAAGGGTATTGCCTACTCCCTACTATATACCCAGGTAATGCCTACCCCCTACTATACACCCAGGCAATACCTAACAGTTTATTTATTTAACCCACTCCTACGGCCTAATTAAGGCAAGGGAACGTCCTCTTGTAGGTATACTAAAATATCTACCATGTCCGCCATGGCCGTAGGTTTAGGGTATTTACATAGGCAACCTCTGCCTTATTTAGGTTATAATAGTTGCGGTCTATAAAGGTAGTATACGCTTCTTAACTAGGGTTTAAGACGGTAGTTCTATAGGTAGGAACTCCCTGGCTATCTGTATATATCTTTGCTATAGTAACAGCTTCCTTATTATATAAAGCTGTTCCTTCTACCCCTAGGTCTGATTGCTGCTATAGGGTAGGTTGCAGTAGGGGATACTACTATTGGCTAGGTTGCTAAGGGTTATACTATTACTGGGCAGATTGCTAGGGTATAAATATAATAGGTAGTTAAGGTGTCGTAGGGGTAGGTATCTGCGTTCCAGGCAGTATTGTAGCTAGGTCAGTATTGGCAGTATTAGGGTAAAGATACTAGGCAAGAGGAGCACTAGGTAGGGTAGAAGTACCAGCAGGGGTAGTAGGGGCAGCAATTAGGGTAGCTAGCGGAGCAGCGATTGGGACAACTGGTAGTGCAGCAGTTAGAATAGCTGGTGGAATTAGCAGAGCAGCTAGTAGTAGAATTGGCGGAGCAGCTAGTAGTGGGGTAGGTTGCGGTAGGGTAGATTATGGTAGGGAAGATTACGGTAGGGTATATTGCGGTAAGGTAGACTGCGGTACGGTAGGTTACAGTACAGTAGGTTGCAATACGGTAGACTACAGTAGGGTAGGTTGCGGTACGGTAGATTGCGGTACGGTATGCTACTATTAGGTAGGTTGCCGAGGGTTATACTACTACCAGGACAAGTCTTCTCTAGGGTTTAAGACGGCAGTTCTATAGGCAGGAACTCCCTGGCAAGCCTTCTAGTTGTCTATATAGATCTTCGCAATAGTCGCTGCCTCTTTACTATATATAGGCAGGTGCATAGTAGGGTTGGTATTAGCAGTACTAGGGTGAAGATGCTGGGCAGAAGGAGCACTAGGTAGGGTAGTAGGGGCAGCAGGGGCAGCGGACCTAGGTAGTATTGCAGCCATAGCTGTAGGCTGACCTAATAAACTGTCACAAGTGTGGTTTAACCTGTCTTATAGTGCTCTCGTAGCTAGTAGTTCTGCTAACTCCTTAATAGTTACTATGATCTCCCTATCTGTCCACTAATATAGCTCTTCTTATTGTACAACTTTAAATAGCAGCTCAGATATAGTAACTCTGCTGTTGCGTCTACCTACATAAACACCTCTTTTAAGGAGATGTCTTTATAGCTAGGATCTAATATCTGTGCGTATCTTCTTAAAGCTCTTAACTGTAAACCCCTTAAACAGCTCTTAAAAGATGGCCCACAAGTCATTGTTTGTAAAGTCTTGTGTCTTATATATCATCGTTTCTACAAACTCTACTAGTTTGTCCTTTGTAGCCTCATCTATATTAATTCCATAGCCATACTTAGCAATTCTCTCCTTCCAATTAATTTCCATATTGTCATATCTTTGTGTATGTGTGTATATTCTCCACGGCTGTAGAAAGCCGTAGAAAAGGTATATTTATATATTGTGGTTTAAGGTCGAGTGGAGGTTCTAGAGGTTTGAGTTTAAGGTTTAAGGTATTCTCTATAGCCCTGGGGCCTATAGAGTGTCCTTGGTCTAAGAGTTTAAGGGTTAAGGCTTAAACAGAGGTCGAGGGTAAGGTCGAGGTCAAGGTCAAGGTTGGGGTCGAGGTCGAGGTCGTAGTCAAGGTCGAGGTTAAGGTCGAGGTTGAAGTTGAGGTGAGGGTATTAAGGGTGTAAGGGTGTATATATGTCCCCTTGACAAATCTACAGTTTTTAAAGACTGAAGACGATTTTTAGCAAAGATACGATCCTCTAGGCGATCTAACGCGTCAGCAGTTAAGCTAATACGTTCGTCTCGAGCTTTGAGGGTAGTATAGCTCTCTTTAGTATATACGTCCTCTACAGCCGTTGGGCCTGTAAAGTGTTCTTAGCAAGATTGCTATTCTCTCAGCGATCTGTTGTATTGGCTGTAAGGCCAGTACAAATTCTCTTAAGTATAAGGGAGGTCGTAATCTTCTCTAAGTAAAGATACAATTCTCTAGGCAATCTAACGCGTTAGTAGTTAAGCTAATACATAGTCTTAAGCTTTGAGGGTAATATAGCTTTCTCCTTTGATAAAATAGACAAGGCTAGGCGATCCGTGTACTGTTTCTAGTACGGTTCTTAAGCTCTAGCTTATTACGTATTTCCTAATCTATACGTCTACTAATCAGTGTCGGTATACTCGCTTTATTAACGGGCACGAATATCACTGTATAATACGTATGCGGTGTTGAAGTTGGTAGTTGTTCAATTGTTGATGTCTAGAAGTAAGGGGTTGCTCCAAGGTCAGATTAGCTAGTCTCGCTTCGTGGTCTTATAACCACGTCACGTAATTAACATTCCGACAATTATGTTTCGTATATTTATATTAGGTAGTGGATATTCACCTTTATATTATATCTATCAAGCTAAAACAGGCCGTAAAGGATAGTCCTTATAGAATTCTTTTACTAAGGAAGGTAAATTAACCTTAATTTAGTTATAGGTTTCCCAGGTTTATATTTATATCCTTTCCACTTAATAAGAAGTTTAAATTATTTAGATTATATTTTCTATTATATATTGTTGGTATGCTTTAATAACGTGCAGAATATATATATCACGATAATATATACTATACGGTATTGTAGGTGGATCTTAATTCTCTAAGTTCTACGCGTTATAAAGGATAAAGCTCTTCGCGTGTTCTCCCATGACTTCTATCAACCAATTACGATTTTCTATCCCCAGGATGGAAAATCGCCATTGGCTCGCTTACCACTAGCGGCTTAGCCGCCCTCGTAATATATCCACTATTGCAATGTAATATATTCTAGCTACACTAGGAGTACTTTAAAAAATGCGAAGAACTAGTATTCTGCAACTATATAGTTCGAAAATCCCTATTTATACTTCTCTTTCTTTTCTTCCTTCCTTCCTTCTTTGCCCTTATGCCTTTAGATTAGTACTATTGTTAATAGCACGTTCTACCCATTCTACTATCTTTAACTTAATTTGGTTTGTATTAATAAGTTATTTAAGAGCTAATAACGGTTTACTTTTAGTTATAGCGTCCGTAGGGTTGCTATCTCCATTAATCTACTTAACTTTAGCTATTTCGCGTCTTTTATATAACTGGCGTAGGTATATAATATTAATTATAAGTCTCTTCTTCTATGTAGTTCCTAGCCAGTGTGTCTAAGAGTTAGCGTCGCTGCCAGCGTCGCTGCCAAGAGGCTAATAACGTAAGCAGTTAGCGAGCTTATAGAGTCGTAATAGTTAGTTAGCTATAAAACTGCAGCTAGCTGACAGCTCGCTGCCTTAGTAGTAAGATTTGGTGGTGAGTTAAAGCTTTTGGTAGAAGTTGAGGATATTTAAATCTTTGACTAAGATTATACGCCAAGCAATGGGAAACCTATGGGAATCTCTTGCTTAGCCATAGTAAATAGAGCATTTTCCCTAATATCTCTATTACGCCCTGTACACCAGTTCTCCTATGCCACCTATGCAAAATGCAATGTATATTACATTTTACGCGTTAGCTAGGCAGTAGAGCTTCTTCCTCTACTTCTTCCTCTACTTCTTCCTCTACTTCTTCCTCTGCTTCTTCCTCTACTTCTTCCTCTGCCTCTTCCTCTACTTCTTCCTCTGCTTCTTCCTCTACTTCTTTATTAAATCCAAAATCTACGCGTTACTTAACTCCTTTAGTACCGCGTAGGGTTTGTGGATTAACTGCTTCCTCCTCTCTTCCAATTGACGATAATACCGAATTGGGCGATTAAGATGATTCTGTATCGCGAGAGCCTCCTCCAGCTAATTAGAACTACGGCTGTATCTTTCCTATTAATTGGGACAATCTCTACCTAATAATATATGGTAAGCTTACTGGTAAATATAGATACTGAGTTACCAATAAGCGGTTGCTATTAAGTAAAGCTCCTATATCACCAATATGGAAGCATAGGGCAGACCTTTTTTGGGACGGTTCTTTGGGCAAAAAGTGTAACGGTGCTGGAGCGCGTCACCTGCCATATTCAACCAATTAGGATTTTCCATGCCCGGTATGCAAAACCGCTATTGGCTCGCTTACCACTAGCGCCTTGGCGGCCCTCGCGACATATCTACCTACTGCCCCTAAACGATTCTTCTTCTTCTTCTTCTCCTTAGCTTAGTATTCTTGTATAGTAGCAATCTACAAGCTTTAGTTTAGAAGCATTTATACAAGCCCATTACATTATACTAAGCTCTCCCTACATTGCCTGGGAAGGCCTTAATAATATCCCACCCTAAAAGAAGACCTTTGTCTGCAACAACGCGTTGACGCGTTATACTTAGACATTAAAAAAAAACTCATACTACCACACCTAAGAAGGCCTAATAATATCCCACTTTATAGGCCAGACTGTACTTAACCTGCACCCCTAAAAGAACCCTAGAATTAAAACCGAATCATATAATCCTAACGAACTTTAGAAAGCTGACAATAGCACCTAAAGCGAGCTTATTTAAAAAACCTGCCTCTACCCAAGAGGAATATAAGATCCAGTTAGGATTAGAAATTGAAGACAATAATAACGTTATAGGTATACATAAGCAAATTTGTGCCCTTACTGCCAATTAGAAGGTTAATTGTCTTCAAGCCTAAAGTATATAAGAGACTCTAAAGGAGATCCTAAAAAGCCTTACTACCTTATAAAACAGCCCAGCCTCCCCTTTATAAAGCCTTAGTTAACCCATTCGCTTAACTAAATATAATACACTAGAGAGTATGGACACAATAACGAAGTAATTAAAGTCCGTTAAGCTCCCTAACCCTCCACTATTATTGGACGGTATAGACCCGACCTTTAAGAACTAGAGAATCTAGGTGCAAGGAAAGCTTTGTGTTAACTATAACTATTTCCCCTCTAAAGAAGCTAAAATGCTCTACCTCTTTGGCTGAACCATTGGGGACGCCCAGCGACACCTTTAGGCCAAGTTTAAGGACGAGTTACCTATTCGGTTTATATCTATTAATAAGATAATACAGCATCTGGCTACTATCTATATTAATCTAAATAAAGTACAGGATGCCTGTTATAACTATAATCGCCTAATAATAAAATTAAACCAATCCTTTACTAAGTTCCAGACTTAATTCTTATACCTAGTAGGCGAAGGCCAGGTTCCCCCTAAGAACTATTATTTAGACCTATATAACAAGCTAACAGTCTAACTACAAAAGAAAATTATAGTAGCCTTAAACAACCTACCAACCTACTAAAGACTTGCAGCCTAATATTTATTGCTGGATTTAGAACTAAAATAAATTAATACTCGTTCTAATTAACTAAAGCGGCCCTATAGCGACCGTAACCTATCCGCAACACTAATGGGAGCTAGCATTGGAAGACAAACCATAACCGCCCTTATACTAAAAGCGGTTATAACTGCCTACCTATAAACCTCGCCTAACCCGCTACGTACTATACCTTTAACTAATGCTTATTGCAACACCCTAATTAACCCTACCATGGTTACGTGCTTTAATTACGGAAAAAATAGTTACTTTGCCACGTCCTACCCAGAGCTAAAGGATATAGGTAATATTAAGAAGATAAAGGAAGAAGAAACGTCTAATAAGTTAGGAAAAGAAGAACCCTAGGGAAAGACTCCCCCCTAGGGTATTCTATTAATCTTAAAGAGATTAATCTAAGTTAGCTAATAGGTGGAAAACACTTTATAGTTCTATATACAGTATCTTAAAATAGATATAGAGTTAATACAACTACCCCTATTAACACTGGAGCAAATGGCTTTACCTTTATAAACACTGCTTGTGTGAATAATGTTGCTAAGTTCTTAAATGTAAATACTACCTAACTAGAGAAGCCTATTCAAGTAAAAGGCTATAACGGTTAAGCCGGTATGCTAGTTACCCACGTTTTAAAGCTATATATCGCTATTAATGGATGACGCCAGTTTGGTATCCCCTTCTACATCCTAGACCTAGAGTCAGACGATATAATTCTTAGCCAAAAATAGATGTCCTACTTTGATATTTGGCTAAATGTTTAATAAAGACAGTTCGTCTGGCCGGAGAATAGACCAAAGTTACCCTTTTTTGTTAGGGAAACCCGCACTAACCGCAAGACGTTAGCCGCGAAGGCTAATCCTACCTACTAGTAGGATATTAGGAACCGCAACCTAGCCTTTACCCAAGAAGATGCCCGCCGCGAGGCCGGCAGGAACTCTGTACTAACAAAGATACTCCCCTAAAGGACTACAGTTGAGGAGGACTCTACTTACGGAAGGGAAACGGACACTAATATAGATAAATTCCAAATTGCGGAGATCTAGCTAATAGGGAAGAGGACGTGCCAACAGGACATAAAGGACAACCTTTGGAAGATGCAATAAGAGTTAAGAGAAGTAAGGACAATACTAATACCCTAGAAGCCCCTAAGGCCACAGATAACCCTACTATTATATAACACCCCTATAGTAGACATCACGGCAATTAGTGCTATAGGTTTCCACTTTAATATATATTAGAAGGACAACGAAGTCTTTACTACTAGTTTATATAAAATCAACCGGATCATTGCCAAGAGGGAAGAAGGGCTAGTAGAGGAAACTAATAAGGAACTAGTTAAGCGCCTCCTCCCTACTTACCTCTTAAACCATAGAGACGCGTTCTTAAAAGCAGCTTTAGATATACTGCCCCCCCACCAAACCTATAATTATAAGATTTAGTTAGAGACCAATAACTCCCTAGGCTATAGCCCCCTTTACTAGCAAACTATAGAGGAACTAAAGGCAACAAAGTAGTACCTAATTAACAACCTCTATAAAGGGTTTATTAAGCCAAGCTAGGCTTCCTTTACTTCCCCTATTTTATTTATAAAGAAACCTAATAAAAGCCTTTGTTTCTGTATTGACTATTAAAAGCTAAACGCTATTACTTAGAAGAATTAGTACCCTCTTCCTTTAATTAATAAAACCCTTATACGTCTAAGCCGGGCTAAAATCTTTACCAAGCTTAATATCCGCTAAGCTTTTTACCAAATTAGGATAGACCCTATATTGGAAGACCTAATAACGTTCTATACCCGTTACGGGTCTTATAAATATAAAGTCCTTCCTTTTGGACTAACAAATAGGCCAGCCACTTATTAACGGTATATAAATGATATTCTTTTTAATTACCTTAACAAATTCTGTACGGTATACCTAGACAACATTCTTATATACTTAGATAACGAACTTAAGTACTAAGTTCATGTTAAGAAGGTCTTAGAGAGACTACAAAATATAGGCCTATAAGTTAATATTAAAAAATGCAAATTTGGAGTAAAACGCATAAAGTACTTTAGGTTTATCGTTAGTATGGAAGGAATTAAAGTTAACCTAGAGAAGGTTAAGGCAATCCGCAACTAGAAACCCCTTTACACTATAAAGGGAATCTAGTCCTTCCTCAGCTTTTGTAATTTCTACTATCAGTTTATCCGTAACTACGGAGTTATAGCCAAGCCTCTTATACAACTAACTAAGAATAATACGTCTTTTATCTTTAACAATAACTGTATAAAAGCCTTTAAGGAGTTAAAGAACCAACTTGTCTCCTCCCTAATTCTTTATTACTATGACCTAGACCTTAAATTAATGCTAGAAACGGACGCCTCTAATAGGGTAGTAGCGGGAGTCCTTTCACAGCTACACCTAGACGGCGAATAATACCCTATTATATTCTTCTTAAAAACAATAGCCCCGGCTAAGTACAACTACAAAGTGTATAATAAGGAAATGTTAGCTATTATACAATTATTATCCCAGTAGCGCGTAGAGCTTAGAAGTACAGACTCTCAGATTAAGGTTTATACTAATTATAAAGCCCTTAAGTATTTTATAACAATAAAATAACTTACTGGTTAATAGGCCTAGTGGGCTAAGATACTCTCCTAATTCTTCTTTACAATTATATACCGCCTTAGTAGGCAAAATGCTAAAGCTAACGCCCTAACCTGGAGAGAATAGGATGTGGGGCCACAAGACAAGCTAAAGGCTTAATACCGAACACGCGCCCTCCTTCGTACCAAACAGCTCAACCCGTATATCCTTAAGGAACTAAGCTCCGAACAAAATAAAGTAGCACCTATAAAAGGAGAGACCCTAGACAAACTAATAGGACTAATTAATTACATCCTAACCATAAACCGCACAGCCAAATCCCTAAAAGCCCTCCGCGATTAAGCTATGGGGGGTAACCCTAATTTAAAAATAGAAGACGGACTGCTCCTGTACCAAGAACGGCTTATAGTTCTAGATATTAACAACCTATAAACAAAGCTAATCCGTAAAGCCTACTATTAAGTCTCTATGGCGTACTCTAGTTAAGACAAGACCCACTAACTACTATTACCTTATTACTATTAGCGAGGACTCCTATCCAATATAGAACGATTTATCAGAAATTGTTATACTTGTAAATATATAAATACCCCTAGGGACCAAACTCCTAAATAGCTGCAACTACTGCCAGTCCCCAAACGCCCTTAGCAATATATTATAATGGACTTTAAATCATTCCTAAAGGATAAACACGGCTATAATATAGCCTTTGTAGTAGTTAACCAACTAAGTAAGCAAGCCGTTTCCCTCCTTTACTTTAAGACTACGACCGTAGAGGACATGGCCTATATATACATTAATAACATCTACCGGATCTACGGCGCTCCTAAGTTAATTATCTCTAACCATGGACCTTAGTTTATATCGGACTTTTAAAACAAATTCTGCCGCATCCTTAGGATTAAGATTAAGCTCTTTACTACTTTCTACCCTTAGACTAACGGCTAAATCAAGATTATAAACCAGTACCTTAACTAGCGACTTTACCCCTTTATTAACTACTACTAGGACAACTAGTTGGAACTACTACCTATAATAAACTACACACAGCTCACGCTCCCTTATAATAGTATAGGAATGTCGCCATTTGAGTTACTCTATAGATACAGGCCACGAACATCCTTTAATTAGGATAGACCTATAGGACCTATAACAGCCCGCGAACGCCTTAGTTATAAAAAGGCCCAGATATTCGCCAAGAGAATATATAGGGCCTAGGAGACTGCCCAAGCAATTATAAAAGGGGTACAAGAGAAGAAAGAGACCGACGTAAACCAACACCGCCGCGAGGTAGACTTCCATATAGGAGATAAGGTATAGGTGTTAACAAAGAACTAGAAAACCTAGAGGCCGAGCCGCAAGCTAGACTACCAAATGGCTAGCCCCTATAAAATTCCTAAGAAGGTAGGGCGCTCTTTTAAGGTTAAGCTACTAAAGTTAATAAAGATCCACCCTATCTTCTCTCCAGACCGACTACGGAAGGCCGCGGACAACCCATTGCCTGGACAGTATAACGACCCCCTACCACCAATTCAGATTGCAGAGGACAAAGAATGGGAAGTTAAAGAGATCTTAGCAGTGAAGAAGGACCATAGTACCTTAAAATACCGTATAAGCTAGGTAGGTTATAATGAAGATCTAGAATAGTACCCTATATCCAATTTTAAGTACTCTCCCTATAAGCTACGAGATTTCCACCTAGCCTACCTAGACCTCCCTAGACCACCACGCAAGTTAGATAGCTGGGTTAAATGCTAGGAAGAGGGGTTAGATAACTATAATAATTTAAATAACAACAAAGAACTCAGACAAAGCCTAAGGGCAGGCTTTTTTAGGAGGGGGGGGTAATGTAATGGTGCTAGAGCGCGTTACCTGCTATATTTAACCAATTAGGATTTTCTATACCCGGCATGCAAAATCGCTATTGGCTTGCTTACCACTAGCGCCTTGGCGGCCCTCGTGATATGTCTACCTACTACCCCTAAACGATTCTTCTTCCTCTTCTCCTTAGCTTAGTATTCTTGTATAGTAGCAATCTACAAGCTTTGGTTTAGAAGCATTTGTACAAGCTCGTCACAAAAAGAGGCTCTAGCTATATAAGCTTTACTATATAGCTTAAAGACCAGGTGCTTTACTTACAATTAATAGTAATAATTATATTAACGGCCATTTAAAATCAAAGCATGACCTTATTATTAACCCTAAAAGTTATAGTAGTAGAATGCGACTACTAGCCGCAGAAGCTTTTACTTCCGCTAGCAGTTACAAACGCCAGCCATTCTAGGCAGCTAGCTATGTTTAAGCCTATGTTAATTAGACAATTCTATAAGATATTACCTTTTGTTAAGCTATAAGTCCTTCTACGCGCGCTCTACTAATATTTAACCGTCCTCAGATCCAAGACTGTCTTATAAAGGCGCCTATATTACTAAGCAATTGGATTAAAACCGCATTTAAACAGTGGCGCGTTAATATTAAAGACCTCCTCCTTACTGTATTTAGTAAAATTAATCTTACCTGTAATATCTAGATATTTATAAACGGAATGTCACTGCTTGGTATAGTGGCTTATTTTATTAACAAATGTGGAAAGCTTTAATTAGTGCTTTTAGGCCTTCTATAACTACAAGAATTACACTCTGCTAAGAATGTAGTAACGGCCCTAGTATTAATAATTTAAAAGTATTAATTTAATTATAAGCTTGGCTCCTTAATAACTAATAACGCCAGTAATAATACATCGGGAAAATATTCGCAGGATGAGATTTAAGTAGACTTTGATTTTCGCGTTTCGCGTAATTAACATGCAATTTAACCAACTCGACACGCAATTGACCAACTTAATACGCAATTGACCAACTTAACACGCAATTTAACTAACTTGATATGCAATTAACTAACTTAACACGCAATTTAACCAACTTGACATGCAATTAATTAACTTAACACGCAATTTAACTAACTTAACACGCAATTTGACTAACTTGACATATAATTAACCAACTTAATACGCAATTTAACCAACTTAATATATAATTAACTAACTTAACATATAATTTAACTAACTTAACATGCAATTAACTAACTTAATATGCAATTAACTAACTTAACAACTTTAAAAGTTAAATAATACGCAGTTGACCTACTTAACAACTTTAAAAGCTAACTATATATTCCTTAACACGCAGTTAACCTACTTAGCAACTTTAAAAGGTAACTATATATTTCTTAATATGCAATTAAGGTAAAGTTATATGCTATATATTTAACTATTATATATTATCTAATATAATCTTATACAATCTTATATAGTTTTATTACTTAGAGGCTCTGCACAAGGCTCTGCACGAGGCTCTACACAAAGCTCTACACGAAGCTCTACACGAAGCTCTACACGAAGCTCTACACGAAGCTCTACACGAAGCTCTACACGAAGCTCTACACGAAGCTCTACACGAAGCTCTACACGAAGCTCTACACGAAGCTCTATACGAAGCTCTACGTACAGAGGCTCTGCACAAGGCTCTGCGCGAAGCTCTGCGTACGGAGGCTCTACACGAAGCTCTGCATCGGGTCCCCGCTATATTCCCAATAGCGTCTACACGTGTCTCTGCCTATGTAGCCGCCTTATTTTTTACCCTTCTTTCCTTCCTTACATCCTCCCTACCTAGGGAGGCACTAGAACGGCAGCCAGCAGAGGACCGTTGCTAGAACTAGATGACTATCGCTAGAACCAGACGACCGTCGCCAGAACCAGACGACCGTCGCTAGAGCCAGACGACCGTCGCCAGAACCAGACGACCGTCTCCAGAGTCAGACGACTGTCGCCAAAACCAGACGACCGTCGCCAG
>Ga0307507_10006441_pt1 | contig 18029 bp, 4 predicted proteins | sample 7_EM_MG_FD_207223 | JGI IMG/M metagenome (GOLD analysis project Ga0307507, IMG submission 207223) | Populus trichocarpa ectomycorrhiza microbial communities from riparian zone in the Pacific Northwest, United States - 7_EM | ecosystem: Host-associated > Plants > Roots > Unclassified | place... | reverse complement strand
TTTCCTTTAGTTCTAGCTATAGACGCTAGTACTGGCTTTTCTACTTGCAGTTTTGATGCAAATAGTTAATTGACTTTGTTCCGTATAGAGAAGGTATCTAGAGATTGGTTTTTTTCGTCTGTAATTAAGACTAGCTTCCTTTCTTATAGCTGCTTTTTCTTACTTCTAGTAGAAGTAGAACTCCTACTAGAAGGAGAAGGGGTAGAAGGTGGTAGTGGTGATAGTAAGGAGGGTAGGGAGGACGAAGAAGGGAGGCCCTTCTTTAGCCTCTCTGCGTAAGTTTCCTTAGTAGGAGCTACCTCCTCTCGGAGAGCCCTTACTTCTTCTACTAGTCCTTTTAGGACATCGTTTGCCTTTTCTTTTCCTTGTATAAAGGGATTTTCTCCTGCTAGAATACTCCGTGTATAGTCCTCTAGCTGTTTAACTTGTTCTTTTTTTTTCTTTTCTTCTTCTAGCCCTTTATAAGCCTAAGTTAGGCTTTCCAGAGCTTTTTGTAGGTGTTGATTTGGAGAAAGAGAAGAGGGGAGTATACTAGCCGTAATAGGCCTGAAATCTATCCCCTCTCTTGTTTGGCATTGGTTTTGGTATTGATTTTTTTTCTTTCTTTTCCTTTTCTTTTTTGGAAAGTGATTGAGAGTAGCTTCTTTTTTTTCCTATATAGATTGGAGGTTTAAATAGGCAAGGGGAAGATTGAAGGGAGGAGGTAGAGGTAGAGGTAGATAATATATCATCAATTATCTCTATGGTTTTGCTTTTAGATAGTTTTTTTTTTGACTTATAAGTCTTTGCCATTTTAAAGCTTATAGAAGCTTATAGGGGGGTTTCCTAGTTTTTACAGTAGATAATAACCTCCTTAGGTCTCTTATCTCCTAGTCCCAGAGGTAAAGAACTAGGCAAAAAGCCTTGCTAGTTTTTACTATCCTTTTACGCCCTTTCTCCTTACTAATCCTACTAGAAGATTTCTAGAGAGACTAGGCTAAAAGGTAGTAGAAAAACTAGCTAAAAAAAGACTAGTATCGTTTTAGTATTGGTGGTAGTGGTAGTGGTAGTAGTAGTTTTGGTATTCCTATCCATGCCTCGCTTACAAGCTAGGACTACCCCTAAGAAGAATTTTCTGTTGGGGGAAAGGGGGTAAAACGACAAATAAATCCACCTCTAGCTCGCTAGGCAGGAGGAATTGGGTCTTAAAAGTCGGAAAATCGATTGTTTTTGATGGTAAGATGGGTATGCATAAGTTTTGAAGTGTGGCGCTACCTTTTAGTAAGGTTGCATGTGTGGTGAAGGCGCTGTAGTAGGCCCTGGAATACTTTATAACAACTAAGGCCCTTACGGCCCGGCAGGCACGCTAGGTGGATATCCTATCTTAGTTTAACTTCTTAATTATATATAGACTAGGCGCTATAAACCGTGCGGATGCTCTTATAAGGCGTAAACAGGACCTAGGTAACCAGGCAGCTGTAAAGATCTTATTACGGACCCAGACACTACTACAACCAGAGCACCTTAACCCCTAGATATAGGCAGAACTAAGTACAGACTCCTTAGGTGCTAAGATGTATCCTATTAACCCCTTAGGATTTAACTTTATTAACAAATTGCTATAGGCACACTGTACAGCCTCTTCCTTATAGAAATACCATAAAAAGGCAAAGAACGTTACCAGCCCATGGTCCCTTAAAAATGGATTACTTAAGCATTAGGAACGGCTAGTAGTAGTAAATAAATAAAACCTACAGACTCGGCTTATTGCCGAAGCACATGCCTAGGTCTCTACAGTCTACTCCAGAAAAAATAAGACCTATAGGATTATTGGCAACAGCTACTACTAGCCCGGAATAGTTATAGATATTAACCGCTATGTATAGAACTGCGACAACTGCCGTAGGTCTATAATTCCACAAGACAAAACCCTAGGGCTATTAAAGCCACTCCCAATACCAGAACGCCCCTAGTAATATATCTTTATAGACTTCTATAAGCTACCTACAGACCGTGACGGATATAATATAGTTATAATTCTAGTTGACCGCTTTGGCAAGCGCCTGTTTTTAATCCCCTATTATAAGAATATTAATGCTAAAGAGGCGGCCTAACTGTATATCCACTATGTCTATCAAATTTACGGACTACTAGATACTATTATATCTAACCACAGGCCGCAGTTTATATTAGCCTTCTAGAATAAGTTTACCTAAATCCTAGGTATTAGGCTAAAGCTCTCTATAGCATACTACCCCTAGACAGACGGTTAGACGGAGATTATAAATTAATACTTAGACCAGAGACTCCGGCCCTTTATTAACTACTTTTAAGATAACTGGGGCAAACTACTACCTATAATAGACTACGCCCAGGCAACCCTACCCTATAACTCTACGGGGTTTACACCTATTTAGCTAGAAATAGGATACTTACCCCATATAAGCTTTAACTGGGAGAGACCGGAAGGACCACAAACTGTGCGCGAAAAACTATCTTATAAGGAGGCACAGCAGTATGCTAGATGCTTAGAAGAAGCATAGGCGGTAGCCTATAAGAACCTAGAGAAGGCCTAAAAATTAATGGAACAGCAGGCAAATAAATACAGGCGCGAGCCCGACTTTACTATAGGCGATAAGGTCTAGGTTATAACAAAGAACTAGAAGATAGAACGGCCTAGCCATAAGCTAGACTATAAGATAGCAGGACTATATAAGATCCTTAATAAAGAAGGCAACTTATATAAGGTTAAACTCCTAGACTTAATTAAAGTCCACCCTATTTTCTTACTAGATAAGTGTAACGGTGCTGGTGCGCGTCACCTGCCATATTCAACCAATCAGGATTTTCCATGCCCGGCATGGAAAATCGCTATTGGCTCGCTTACCACTGGCGCCTTGGCGGCCCTCGCGACATGTCTACCTACTGCCCCTGAACGATTCTTCTTCTTCTTCTTCTCCTTAGCTTAGTATCTTTACTAGATAGCAATCCACAAGCTTCGGTTCAGAGGCGTTTATGCGAGCCGTCACAATAAGCTACGGAAAGCTATAAATAACCCACTACCTAGACAAAAGAATAAGCCTTTACTACTAATTTAAGTTAATGGCAACGACAAATAGGAAGCTAATAAAATACTAGCCTGTAAACTAGTACGAGGAACGCTAAAATACCGTGTTTAATAAAAAGGTTACAATCTAGACCTAACCTAGTACCCCGCCTGGAACTTTATAGGTTGCCCCTAGAAGCTTAAAGAGTTCCATAACTAATACCCTAACAAGCTAGGATCTCTAAAGTATCTAGACAAGTAGATGGAGTGCTAGTATAGTGAAAATAATAAGCTACCTGTTAAGCATATAGATAAGAACACCCTATAGACATAATACGGACATATAAAGCCTGAGGGTAGGCTTTTTCGGAGGGGGGGTAATGTTACGGCGCTGGCACATTGCCACAGATTGCCGCAAATTGCCGTTACGTAATGGCAAAGTGCCGTCACGTGACCAGAGAATTATACATAACTTCGAGCGGTGCTTCTGTTCTTCCCCTTTCCTTTCTCTAGCTTTGGATCCTCGTTTATAAACTACCAATTATATAGGCTTGCGCATCCCTCTTGCCGTACTCGTGCCTCGATTGACTGAGTCGCTAACATTATTAAATACTATGCATCCATGCTGGATTGTATAGGTGCCCTAGATAGGAGAACAGTGTAGTAGTCGTTATATTATAGAGGGCTAACAGTAGTGGTTTTTAAGATCTCACCATCCAAAATTTTTTTACCACCGCCTTTAACGCCTATAACCACCACTAGGTCCTATCTGCACGCTATATAACGTCTCTGCGTTGGCTCTGGATCTAAACTTTAAAGACTAGGTTTGTAGCCGTCACCACGTATAGGTGCAGAGTCCGATTTCGACAGCCACTTATTAAAATATTATTTGCCATTAAGTTCCTATAGAAGAAGATCTAATACTACTGCCTGGATCTTTAAGAACCCTTTTTCCTTTATCTAATATTCATCTATATTAACTAGCCCCTTCTTGTTACCCTTTATATGCCAAAGCCAGTCTAAAATATAGCCCTAATTAGCTATAACCCATATCTTAAAGCCCTTTGGCGTAGGTTTAGTCAGAATATTAATAGTCTTAAATACTCGGCCGGTAAACTAAGTAATTATTTTGTTAACGGCGAGGTAAGTACTAGGCGTCTAATAAAGTTAAAAACGGTCACGCAAGACGTGGCTGAGTGTAGTAATCTTATTAAAAGGAAACTCCTTTATATTGCTATTAGGGTGCTTTAGTATTAATATATAAAGCTTTAAATCTATTTGCTGCTAATGGGTCTTGCCTATATTTTCCCTAATAGTAAAATAGTTAACTTCTCTTCTATAGGTCTTCTTCTAATAGTTAGCAATATCTAATTCTGGTAATAGCCCTATATAAATTATTACTGCCAAGTATATAAGAAGCTCCCTTATAGTAGTCGGCCTCCATTTACGAGGTCTTTAAACTCTCCTTTTATCCTTATATTTTTAGTACGGATAAAGCCTTATATACTTATTAGTATAAGCTGCTAGCTCTTTAAGCAAGTAGTTAGTCTATATAAGCTTAAATAAGGCAAGAGGATCGGTTAGATCTATGTAAGGTGGTAGATTTAGAGCTCTATCGGTAAGTGGAAGATTAATAGGTAAGGAATTGAATTCCGGTAGTAGCTAGGGCTCTAGCGGCGGGATTTTGGCCTTCTTATTCTTTGGAATGATATACTAATTAGGTTACACAAGATCTGCATTATTAGAAGTACGTTTGCGACCCATTGTGGCGATAAAATTAAGGTGCGAAGCTATATAGATTCTATAGTGGAGACATTAATTTATATTTTAGTGTTTGCGCACGGACCACATCTATTAGAGGCCTTGACAGCGTATAGGATATATATTTTTGTATAACCTTATTTAAGTACTTATTCTCCTACTCCTGTTAGTTCTGCCTAATATACTAAGCTAAATTGCCTGCCTGCTTAATTGTCTTTAGTATAATAATATTAATAGTTTCTAATATTAGGTCCTTTTTAGTGTAGCCTTATATAATAGAGATAATTTATTAAGTACTTTTATTTATAAAAACAGTATCTTTTTAATAGCCTATCTTTTTACCTCTTTAGGTTCCTTAGTTTTAAGTATAACCTTTTAATACTTGCAGAAATGTATAGTCTATTTAGTGCCACAAGTAGATAGTGGTTTGGTAGGATTTATATAATAGTTAACAAGAATGTAATTAATAAATCATTTAAGCATAGAAATGCAAAGGCATTGCCAAATATTGTTTAGCCATGTTATTTATAATATAATGCCTCTTTCTTCTGCATCATTAAGTAGCCTATTTATTGTAGGTTGATTTAATTAAAAAATTTGTCTAGCAATATATTTCTTAATATAACCGTATAAATTAGGATTCTTACCTATTGCCTTTATAATTAAGGAATATTTATTTTTGTAGATAGCTTAAGCAAAACAAGTAACCTTGTTTTTAATTAATAGATAATCACTTATGGTGGTGGTTGTATAGTATTTAAATAATTAATAAAGTTGATCAATTCTGGCGATTGAGGTGTCCTAGTGATTAGGATGTCCACTGTCTACCTAAAGGGTGGGTAGTTAAGGCGCAGCTATATAGGCCATGGATAACCGCATACCCCACCCTAAAGACTCTATTATTATCCTTATTAAAATATATAAATATTTAGCAAGTAGACATCAGATATATGTAATAGAAGTAATAGCAACTATTGCTAATATAATGGCTCTATCGGCTGCCCCGTTAAAACTGTTTTACACTATATTAAAAAACCTATATCAAAAGATTCAAAAACATACTACTACCTTAGTCAACCTTACGCTACTTATTTAACCGTAAGACCTCTCCACAGACTTAAACCCTTACCTTGATAGCGCTATAGGCGTACTAAGCAACTTAATGGCCTTCCTATATGATGAAAATGCTCCTTAGGCTGTAAGGGTAATGGAGATCAAGAAGGTTGTATATAAAGTCGATATGAAAGTGGATAAGGTCAAGACCTAAATTAATAAGGTCAAGACCCAAGTTAATAAGGCTAAGACATAAATAAATAAGGTCAAGGCTGCGATAAAGTCGCTTAAAAAATATTAAGATCGTCTTGAGAATCAAGTTGATAACGTCAAAACTAGTGTCAATAATAGTATAGCAATTCAATTAAACGGCCTTTGAAAATGGCTTGATAATCCTATTTAATCTATTTTAGCATCTGCCCAAATTGGAGACTACTAAAGGTATACTCTGGCTGCAGATTTTCCTATAACAATTTAAAAATTCTGGAGGCTTTTATTAAATAAGTTTACTCTAATGCGACTAGTAAAGCACTACTAAGTAATAGGTTAGGAGTGATAGTAACAAAGCACCTTATTTAACATTAATGCTATTTTATATAATACTATAGAACATGCAATTAATATATACCTAAGTTAGTGTTTTAGGGCCTTAGCTATAATATAGGGCCTATATTATAACGTCTTAGAATGTTTAGGAAGGCCTTTACAACAAAAAGGGCTAAAAAGTGTTATAAAGCTTTGTAGGAAATACCACGTTAGACTTATAAATGGGCTAGGTATATAGGTATATAATAGTTAATAATAATAGTATAACTTAGTAAAGTAGGTTGTCTAATAGATTAACTTTAATTATATTCTAAGATTTACCATAAAGAGAAAAACTATCTAGGTAGGGACTATAGTCCTTTAAATATATAATCCTGCGCCTAAGAAATATACTAAGTACGTTAGTATGTTAGTATATTAGTACGTTATACGTTCCCACATTCCCACGTTCCTATGTTCCAAACTTATAACGTAACTACTTACGTAACTTGGTTATTCCTTGTCCTATAGCTTAACTACTTCTAGCGTCTCCCGCGCTTCTACTATTAGCTATCTTATATCTTCTCTAAGTAGCCGTACTACTACTAATATTAGGTCTATAACACTATCCCCTTTCTTCTTATCTTTGTCCTTAAAGGTATCCTATATCTCTAAGTTATTTACTAGAGGTATAATATTCCTATCTTTAATTTAGTAACCTTTATTATTCCTAATACCTTTTATTAGATCCTTATTATCTAATCGTCGTAACTGGCTAGTAATTATCATTCTTTTACTTAGTAAAGTTATGCTGTCCTATTCTCGTTATATAGAGAAAAAGTTAGTATATATTGCGATTACGGCTCTGTCTAGTCGCCAATCTTCTTCTTACGCTAAATGTACGAAGTTAAATATGCGGTTATTCTACAATATTCGATCCGTCTTTAACGCTAAGTGTACGCGTCCCGTTAGTCTTTATAGACATCTAGTATCTTATCTAATTTATCTTATGGTCTTAGGTTTAATCTAAGGTTAAGCGCCTAAATAATAAACTTGCTTAAGCCCTTGCTAAAGTTTAGCGGCTTTAGGATAATGGGGAGCGTGTCCGCGCTAAAGAATAATGGGTATTTAAAGCTTAGCAGGCTACTTACTCTTGTCTACTTCGTCTTAAAAAGGGTTATAAGAAGGTCTATTTAAAGGAGTGGCGCCTTGCTAAATAAGGTCTTTGTAAACTGGAAGCGGAGGAGGCTAAAATAGATTCTCCTTAAACGGGGAAGGAAATAGCTCTAAATATTAAGGTAGCTGATCCTCTTGGGTATCCCTTAGGTAACTTATTTTTTAACGATCCTTTTTTATTAATACTTCCTAACCTAATTTCCTTTAATACTCTTTTACCTTTTTTATAGCGTTTTTAAGGTTCTTTAGTAGCTCCTAAGTAGTTTTATTATAGCCTATCTACTTAGCCCTATACTATATTTTATTATTAATGTCCTTGTAACTAATAATCTTTAAAACTTCCTATTTGTCTTCCTTTTGGCCTCTATACATATCTGTCTCATAGATTAGTAGTTTAATATTTCTATATATTAACTCTAGTATCGCGATATACTATATAGGGTAGATCTTTGTTTTTGCTAGTAAGTTAAGTCTATATATAACTTTTAAAATCTTAGCTGTAATTCTAAATGGTCTTAGTCTAACGTAGTCCAACTTCTTACTTAGTTGTTAACTCTTAAAATTTTTATATAGTAGCCATACTTTATCCCCCTCCTTAAGATCTAGTCCCTTAGATCTCTTAATATTATAGTACTATTTTATTCTTTCTTATACTAGTTTAGCTGTTTTTATAAGGTATATGTAAAGATTTATTAGGTTCTCTATTCTTTCTTTAGCTATACCACCCGTCCTTTTTGCTTATTGTAGTAATAATAATGTTTTTAGTTTATATCCGTAATTTGCTTTAAATAGTAATATACCTATTCCTTCCTATAGTGTTGCATTATATATAAACTATATAACTAGTAGTAACGATACCTAATTATTCTATACGTGATTAATATAGTATCTTTAATACTGTTTTAATGTCTAATTTAATCTTTCTATCTACCTATCCGTCTATAGGTGATATACTATTAATATTACTACGCAAACCCCTTATTCCGCTAAGAATACCTCCTAGAATGCCGTTATAAATCTTAGGTCTCTATCTAATATAATCTTTATTAGTACCCTATATCTTACAAACACTTCTTTAATATAGATTCTAGCTATATCTTCTACTAAGATTTCTTCTATATATACTATAAAGTAGCTCTATTTAGTTAACTTATCTACTATTACTAAGATCGCGTTATAATCTTATCCTGTAATAGGATCTCTTAATTTTAGCAACTTTATAATAAAGTCCTATAATATAACCTCCCATAGTCTTTCTAGTATTTTAATAGGTTATAGCCCTCTATATAGCTTATATCTTATTAGTTTATCCCTCTAGCAATCTAAATATTTTCTTATAACTTACCTTGTTAGTCCCTAGATTCTATTAATAATATACTTCTCCTAGAGTCTTAATACTAGGCCTATAGCTTTATTATATCCTTACGTTATTCCTGGGTAGAAATCTTTAATAAATTCCTTTACTATGCTTCTAGGTATATACGTTACTTCTTAATACTTATATTGCTTTAAATCTATATCCTTATTCTATGCTTCTTAGATGTTTTAAGACTATATACCTTTTAGTGCCTTATAGGTCTAATCTTCTCTAATTGCTATAATTTTAGAATAATTATATCTAATTAATCTATCTTTACCCTTTCGTAATATTGCTCCTGATGGCCTTTTATTATTCTATAACTCCACTTTCCTACTAAGTGCGTCTACTTGTGCGGTTTTAGTACCCTTAGTATACTAAATTTTGAAATAATATTCTATAAGCATCTCTACCTATCTAACTTATCTTCTATTAAGTTCCTTTATTGTTAGAAATCCCATTAAGTTTTTATAGTCCGTTTTAACTATAAATAGTCTTTTTATACCTTATAAGAATGCTTTCTACTTCTTTAGTACTACTATTATGTCTAATAACTCCTTGTTATATACATTATAGTTTAATTCTAGTATTATTATTTTCCGACTATAATATACTACTAGGTGTTGGCGACTTAGTCAATTGAGGCACAAGCACGGCAAGAGGGTCGTGCAAGCCTATATAATTAGATTGTTTATAAACGAGGATCTAAAGCTAAAGAAAGGAAAGGGGAAGAACGGAAGCACCGCTTGAAGCTATATACAATCCTCTAATTATGTAACGGCATCTTACGGCAATCTGGGGCAAGTTACGGCAATCTAACAGCAGTTTGCCAGTGCCGTAACATTACCCCCCCTTCTAAAAAAGCTTGCCCTTAGGCTTTATATGTCCGTATTACCTCCATGGGGTATTTTTATCTTTATACTCTTCTGGTAATTTATTGTAACGGTACTGGAGCGCGTCACCTGCTATATTGCCGTTTCCAGGGCAATTTGCCGCATTTCTGGGCAATCTGCTAGTACTACTCGTAGAGCTAGCCAATTAAGATTTTCTATGCCCAATATGGAAAATCGCCATTAGCTCGCTTGCCACTAGCGCCTTGGCGACCCCTTATATCTCATTAGTCTATAATAATCTTCTTCTCCTTCCTTTCCTTAGCTTAGTATTCTTATATAGTAGCAATCTACAAGCTTTGGTTTAGAAGCATTTATATAAGCTCGTTACATTATACTAAGCTCTCTCTACATTGCCTAGGAAGGCCTTAATAATATCCTACCCTAAAAGAAGACCTTCATCTGCAACGACGCGTTAACGCGTTATACTTAGATATTAAAAAACTCACACTACTACGCCTAAGAAGGCCCTAATAATATCCCACTTTATAGGCCAGACTGTACTTAACCTACACCCCTAAAAGAACCCCAGAATTAAAACTAAATAGTACAATTCTGACGAACCTTAGGAAGCTAACGATGGCACCTAAAGCGAGCTTATCTAAAAGACCTACCTCTACTTAAGAGGAACATGAGATCCAATTTAGGATTAGAAATTAAAGACAATAATAACGTTATAGGTATACACGAGCAGATTTAAGCCCTTGCAGCTAATTAGAAGATTAATTATCTTTAAGCCTAAAGCATATAAGAGACTCTAAAGGAGATCCTGAAAAGCCTTACTACCTTATAAAACAGCCTAGCCTCCCCTATATAAAGCCTTAGCCAACCTATTTACTTAACTAAATATAATATACCAGAGAGTACAGATACGATAACGAAGCAATTAAAGTCCGTTAAGCTCCCTAATCCCTTACTATTATTAGACGGTATAGACCCGACCTTTAAGAACTGGAGAATTTAGGTACGAGGAAAGCTTTATATTAACCATAACTATTTCCCCTCTAAAGAAGCTAAAATACTCTACCTCTTTGGTTAAACTATTAGGGATGCCTAGTAACACCTCTAGGCCAAGTTTAAAAACGAGTTACCTATTTAGTTTATATCTGTTAATAAAATAATACAGCATCTAGCTGCTATTTATATTAATCTAAATAAAGTACGGGATGCCCGTTATAACTATAATTGCCTAATAATAAAATTAAACTAATCCTTTACTAAGTTCTAGACTTAATTCTTATACCTAGTAGGCAAAGGCCAGGTTCCCCCTATAAAGTACCATTTAGACCTATATAACAAGCTAACAGTCTAACTATAAGAGAAGATTGCGATAGCCTTAGATAACCTACCAACCTACCAAAGACTTACAGCCTAATATTTATTGCTAGATTTAGAACTAAAATAAATTAATACTTGTTCTAATCAACTAAAGCGGCCCTACAGCAACCGTAACCTATTTGCTATACTAACAGGAGCTGGCATTAGAAGATAAACCACAACCGCCCTTACACTAAAAGCGGTTATAACTATTTACCCTTAAGCCTTGCCTAACTTGTTACGTACTACACCTTTAGTTAATACTTATCATAATACCCTAATTAACCCTGCTATAGTTACGTGCTTTAATTGCGGAAAGAATAGTTACTTTACTACGTTCTACCTAGAGCCAAAGGATATAGGTAATATTAAGGAGATAGAGGAAGAAGAAATGTCTAACAAGTTAGAAAAAGAAGAACCCTAGGGAAAGACTCCTCCCTATGGTATCCTATTAATCTTAAAGAGATTAATTTAAGTTAGCTAATAGGTAGAAAATACTTTACGGTTCTATATATAGTATCTTAAAATAGATATAGAGTTAATATAAATACCCTTATTAACACTAGAGCAAATGGCTTTGCCTTTATAAATACTGCTTATATAAATAACATTGCTAAGTTCTTAAATATAAATGCTACTTAACTAGAAAAGCCTATTTAAGTAAAAGGCTATAACGGCTAAGCCGGTAAGCTGGTTACCCATATCCTAAAGCTATATATTGCTATTAATAGACGACGCCAGTTTGGTATCCCCTTTTGCATCCTAGACCTAGGGTCCTATAACATAATCCTCAGCCGAAAATAGATATCCTACTTTAATATTTGGTTAAATATGTGACAAAGACAGTTTATCTAGCCGGAGAATAGACCAAAATTACCCTTCTTTATTAGAGAAATTCGGATCAACCGTAGGATATTAGCTGTAAAGGCTGACCCCATTTATTAACAGAATGTTAGAGACCGCGACTTAGCCTTTACTTAAGAAGATGCCCGCCGTAAGGCTGGTAGGAACTCTATACTGATAATAATACTCCCCCAAAGCACAATAGTTAAGGAGGACTCTACTTATAGAAGTAAAATGGATAGTAATATAGACAACCTCCAAATTGCGGAGATCTGGCTAATATAGAAGAGGATGTACTAATAGGACATAAAAGATAACCTTTGGAAGACGCAGTAAGAGCTAAAAGGAGTAAGGATAACGCTAATATACTAAAAGCCCCTAAGGTTATGGACACCCCTACTACTAGACAATACCCCTATAGTAGACATTACGGCAATTAGTACTATAGGTTTTTACTTTAATATATATTAAAAGGATAATAAAGTCTTTATAACTAGCTTGTATAAAATTAACTAGATTATTAACAAGAAGGAAGAAGGGCTAGTAAAGGAAACTAATAAAGAATTAGTTAAGCGCCTTCTCCTCACTTACCTCTTAAACCATAAAGACGCGTTCTTAAAAGCAGCTTTAGATATACTACCCCCCTACTAAACCTATAATTATAAGATTTAGCTAGAAGCTAATAACTCTCTAGGCTATAGCCTCCTTTACTAGCAAACTACAAAAGAACTAAAAGCTATAAAATAGTACTTAATCAACAACCTCTATAAAGGGTTTATTAAACCAAGTTAGGCTCCTTTTACTTCCCCTATTCTATTTATAAAGAAACCTAATAAAGGCCTCCGCTTTTACATTGACTATTAGAAACTAAATACCATTACTTAGAAAAACCGTTACCCTCTCCTACTAATTAACAAGACCCTTACACATCTAAGCTAAGCTAAAATCTTTATAAAGCTTAATATCCGCCAAGCTTTCCACTAAATTAGGATGGACCCTGCATTAGAGGATCTAATAACATTCTATACCCACTACGGTTCTTATAAATATAAAGTCCTTCCTCTTGGACTAATAAATGGGCCAGCCACGTACTAATGGTATATAAATAATATTCTTTTTAACTACCTTAATAAATTCTGCACGGCATACCTAGACGACATTCTTATATACTTAGATAATGAACTTAAGCACTAAGTTTACGTTAAAAAGGTTCTAAAGAGGCTGCGGAATGCAGGCCTATAAGTTAATATTAAGAAATACAAATTTGGAGTAAAACGAATAAAGTACCTTAGGTTTATTATTAATATAGAAGGAATTAAAGTTAACCCTAAAAAGGTTAAGGCAATATATAATTAAAAAACCCCTTATATAGTAAAAGGCATCTAGTCCTTTCTTGGCTTCTGTAACTTCTACTATTAGTTTATCTATAACTATAGGGTTATAGCTAAGCCTCTTATACAACTAACTAAGAATAACACGCCTTTTATTTTTAATAATAATTATATAGAAGCTTTTAAGGAGTTAAAGGACCGACTTACCTCCTCCCCAGTTCTCCGTTACTATAACTTAGACCTTAAATTAATATTAAAAATGGACGCCTCTAACGGAGTAGTAGTGGAGGTTCTCTTATAGTTATATCTAGATAGTAAATGGTACCTTAGTGCGTTTTTCTTAAAGACAATAGCCCTAGCTAAGTGTAACTACAAGGTATATAATAAGGAAATGCTAGCTATTATATAATTATTATCCCAGTAGCGCGCAGAGCTTAGAAGTATAGACTCTTAAATTAAAGTCTATACTAATTATAAAGCCCTTAAGTATTTTATAATAACAAAGCAGCTTACCAGTTAACAGGCTAGGTGGGCTAAAATACTTTCTTAATTCTTCTTTATAATTATATACTGCCCTAATAGGTAAAATTCTAAAGCTAATACCCTTACCTAGAGAGAACAGGATATGGAACTACAGGATAAGCTAAAGGCTTAGCACCGGACACGCGCCCTCCTCCGTCCCAAATAGCTTAACCTATATATTCTTAAGGAACTAAGCTCCGAACGTAATAAGCTAGCGCCTATAGAAGGAGAAATCCTAAATAAACTAATAGGACTAATTAACCGCATCCTAATCACAACCCGTATAGCCGAATCCCTAAAAGCACTCCATAACTAAGCTATAAAAGATAACCCTAATTTAGAAATAGAAGACAGACTGCTATTATACTAAAAACGGCTTATAGTCCTAGATGTTAATAACCTATAAACGGAACTAATCTGTAAAGCCCACTATTAAGTCTCTATAGTATACCCTAGTTAAGATAAGACCTACTAACTACTAGCGCCTTACTACTACTGGTAAGGACTCCTATCCGATATAGAATAATTTATTAGGAATTGTTATGCTTACAAATAGGTAGATACCCCTAGGGATTAAACCCCTAGGTGGTTATAACCACTGCTAGTTCCTAAACGCCCTTAGCAGCATATTATAATAGACTTTAAATTATTCCTAAAGGATAAACATGGCTATAATATGGCCTTTATGGTAGTTAACTAACTAAGTAAATAAGCTATTTCCCTCCTCTGCTTTAAGACTATAACTACAAAAGATATGGCCCGTATGTATGTTAACAACATTTACCGGATCTATAGCGCTCCTAAGTTAATTGTCTCTAATTATAGACCCTAGTTTATATTAAACTTCTAGGACAAATTCTGCCGTATCCTTAAGATTAAGATTAAGCTCTCTACCGTATTCTACCCTTAGACTAATAGCTAAACCAAGATTATAAACCAATACCTTAACCAGCTACTTCGCCCCTTTATTAATTACTACTAGGACAACTGGTTGGAACTACTGCCTATAATAGACTACGCACAGCTTATGCTCCCTTATAATAGTATAGGAATGTTACCATTTAAGTTACTCTATAGATACAAGCCACGGGCATCCTTTAATTGGGATAGACCTATAGGACCTATAATGGCCCGCGAACGTCTTAGCTATAAAGAGGCCCAGATATTTACTAAAAGAATGCATGGAGCCTAGGAAACTGCCTAAGTAATTATAAAAAAAGTATAAGAGAAAAAAGAGGCTAATATAAACTAATATTGTTGCGAGGTAGACTTCTATATAGGAGATAAAGTATGGGTATTAATAAAGAACTGGAAGACCTAAAGGCCGAGCCACAAGCTAGACTACTAAATAGCTGGCCCCTATAAGATCCTTAAGAAGGTAGAGCACTCTTTTAAGGTTAAGCTACCAAAGTTAATAAAGATCCACCCTATCTTCTCTCTAGACCAACTACGAAAGGCCGTGGATGACCCATTACCTGGATAGTATAACGACCCCCTACTACCAATTTAGATTGCAGAGGACAAAGAATAGGAAGTTAAAGAGATTTTAGCAGTTAAGAAGGACTGTGGTACCTTAAAATATCGTGTAAGCTGGGTAGGTTATAACGAATATTTAGAATAGTACCCCGCATCTAATTTTAAGTACTCTCCCTATAAGCTATAAGATTTCCACCTAGCCTACCTAGATCTCCCTAGACCACCACGTAAATTAGACAGCTAGATTAAATGCTAGGAAGAGGGGTTAGATAACTATAATAATCTAAACAATAATAAAGAACTCGGACAAAGCCTAAGGGCAGGCTTTTTTGGGAAAGGGGGGTGATATGACGGTGCTAGAGCGCGTTACCTGCTACATTGCCGTTTCTAGGGCAATTTGCCGCATTTCTGGGCAATCTACTAGCACTACTCGTAGAGCTAGCCAATTAGGATTTCTATGCCCAGCATGGAAAATCGCCATTGGCTTACTTGCCACTAGCGCCTTAGCGACCTCTTATATCTTATCAGTCTACAACAGTCTTCTTCTCCTTCTTCTCCTTAGCTTAGTATTCTTATATAGTAGCAATCTACAAGCTTTGGTTTAGAAGCATTTGTACAAGCCCGTCACATTTATTGTCTTCACTATACTAGCACTCTATCTACTTATCTAAGTACTTTAACGGTCTAGGTTCGTTAGGGTAACAGCTATAGAACTTTTATAACTTATAGGGGCTACCTATGAAATTCTATATAGAGTACTAGGTAGAGTCCAGATTATATTCTTTCCAACTTACGCGGTACTTTAGTGTTCCTTATACAAGCTTATAGACTAGTATTTCTTTAATTTCCCATTTATTGTTGCCATTAACTTAAATCAGTAGGGGTGGTTTATTCTTTTATCTAGGCAATAGGTCGTTTATAGCTTTCCATAGCTTATTTAGTAAAAAGATAGGATAGACCTTAATTAAATCTGGGAGCCTTACCTTATATAAGTTGCCTCTCTTCTTAAGGACCTTATATGGTCCTGCCATCTAATAGTCTAGCTTACGGCTAGGCCGTTCTGTCTTTTAGTTCCTTATTATAACCTAGACCTTATTACCTACAGTAAAGTCAGGCTCTCGTCTATGCTTATTTGCCTACTATTGCATTAATTTCTAGGCCTTTTCTAGATTTATATAGGCTACCGTCTAAGCTTCTTCTAAGCGCTTAGCGTACTACTGGGCTTCCTTATAAAATAGTTTTTCGTGTACGGTCTAGGATTCCTCTGGTTTTTCCCAGTCAAAGCTTATATAGGGTAAGTAGCCCATTTCCAGCTAAATAGGTGCAAACCCCGTAGAGTTATAGGGTAGGATTGCCTAAGTATAGTCTATTAGGGGTAGCAGTTTAGCCTAGTTATTTTAGAAGTAGTTAACAAAGGGCCGAAGTCTTTAGTCTAAATATTAATTTATAATCTCCGTCTAACCATCTATCTAGGGGTGGTATACTATAGAAAGCTTTAGCTTAATGCCTAAGATCTAGGTAAACTTGTTCCAAAAAGCTAATATAAATTACGGCCCGTAATTGGATATAATAGTATCTAGTAGTCTGTAAATTTGGTAGACGTAGTAGATATACAGTTAGGCCGCCTCTTTAGCATTAATATTCTTATAATAAGGGATTAAGAACAGGCGCTTGCTAAAGCGGTTAACTATAACTATAGCCATATTATATCCGCTATAGTCTATAGGCAGCTCGTAGAAATCTATGGAGATATACCACTAGGGGCGCTCTAGTATTAGGAGTGGTTTTAATAGTCCTAGGGTCTTATCTTGTGGGATTATAGATCTACAGCAGCTGTCGCAGTTCCATATATAATAGTTAATATCTATAACTATTCTAGGCTAGTAGTAGCGGTCCCCAATAATCCTGCAGGTCTTATTTTTCTAGGGAAGGCCATAGAGACCTAGGTATGTGCTTCGGCAATAAGCTAAGTCCATAAGTTCTGTTTCTCTACTACTACTAGCCGTTCCTAATGCTTAAGTAATCCATTTTTAAGGGACCATAGGCTGGCAATGTCCTTTGCCTTTTTACGGTACTTCTATAGAAAAGGGGCCGTACGATTTGCTTACAGTAGCTTATTAATAAGGTTAAGTTCTGTAGTGTTAATAGGGCATATCTTAGCCTTTATGGGGTCTATATTTAGTTCTGCCTATATTTAGGGGTTAAGGTGCTCTAGTTGTAATAACATCTAGGTTTATAATAAAATCTTTATAGCTATTTAGTTGTCCAGGTCTTATCCACGCCTTATAAGGGCGTTCGCACAATTTATAGCGCCTAGCCAGTATATAATTAGGAAGTTAAACCAGGATAGGATATCCGCCTAGTATACCTGCTAGGCTATAAGGGCCTTTATTATTATAAAATATTCTAAGGCCTTATAATTGGAGACTACCTAAATAGGCTTAGGGGTTCCTTTTAGCTATATACGCCAGTGCTAGAAGCTAGAGATAATAGCTAGCATTTCTTTATTATAGATGTGGTAGTTTAGCTCAGCATCTACTATAGTCTTTAAATAGTAAGTAATAGGGTGCCATTCTCTATCCGTCTACTTTTAGGAGTAAACGCCAGCTATAACACCATCTAAGGCATTAGTCTCTAGTATTAAGGGCCGTTCTAGGTTAAAGTGGGTAAGTAAGGGAGTAGAGACTAGTCGTTTCTTAAGCTCCTTAAAGGCCTACCTATATATAGTGTTAAAGTAAAAGGGCCGGTCCTTA
>Ga0307507_10006440_pt1 | contig 18032 bp, 7 predicted proteins | sample 7_EM_MG_FD_207223 | JGI IMG/M metagenome (GOLD analysis project Ga0307507, IMG submission 207223) | Populus trichocarpa ectomycorrhiza microbial communities from riparian zone in the Pacific Northwest, United States - 7_EM | ecosystem: Host-associated > Plants > Roots > Unclassified | place... | reverse complement strand
TTTATAGGTAGGTCCTATAATTATTATATTAATATATTAGGCTTCTAATTAAGTTTGCCTAGTTAGTATATAATCTTAAAGTTAAATTATAAAAGGTATTCAGCCTAATAAATTTAGTACTATATTAATTATTTTATAGTTATAAAGTACTATAGGTTCTTATGGTCCATTAATATATATATTAGGAATAACAATCCTTTAAGCTTAGGACGCCATTATTTAAAGCATTTAATAATTATAAGCAATTCCTTATTATATATTTTATAGTTTAATTTAGTAGGGGCGAGGTTCTAAAAGAGAAAGGCTACTAAATATAGCTTGCCATTTTTATTATATTATAATAATACTCCCCCTAGGGTATAATTAGACAAGTCTGTTTTAATAATATATTTAAAGTTAAAGTTAAAGTAAGTAAGAATTAGAGTAGTTATAAAGTAATATTTTAAGTTATTTAAAAGCTTATTTATTGTTAGTTTTATAGGGGGAGTGGCCTATTAAGAGTATACTCTTATTCTAATATTTTATAAATAGGTATTAAAAGTAAAGGATTATAAGAATTGCGGTGCCTAAGTAGGGGGTTAATTAGTTACTATAAGGATAACTAATTAAAGACATAATAACAATATATTAATGATATGTGTAACGGAACCTTATAGCAGGAACTACAGTAGGTCCTATTATTAGGCTAGGTATATAGGTAAAAACAAATCAATAATATAATAACAACTAGTGGAGTGGTTGCCTAATGGATTAACTCCAATTATATTCTAAGATTTACTATAAGAAGAGAACTATCTACGGTAGGAACTAAGGTCCTTTAAATACACAACCATACTCCTAAGAAATCCTCTTTTATATATAAGGTACATATTATCTATATTAAATATAACGTCCCTCTTATTTAATATAGTTAATACGTTTAACACCATATAACCTTAGTTACCATTCCTTGTTATATAGTTCCACCAGTTCCATCCTAAACTATACCTATATTAACTAACTAGCTTCCTCCAACTCCTCTCCAAGTAGTTATAGTATTATACTTAAAGCGTCTATAACACTATCTCCCTCCTCTTCATCTTTATCCTTAAAGATCCTTAATATCTCCAAGTTGTCTACTAGAGGTGTAATATCTGTTTAATTAGTCTGGTTAATATCCTTACTTATTATACCTAAAGCATCCTTTTCTCTTTCCTAGGTAGAGCGTTGCCTATATACTGTCTCCTCAATACTATTGCTTGGTAAAGTAATGGCAACTCCTTACTCTAGGTGCGCAAAAGAGGGGTTAGTTTACGTTACACTAGCAAGTCCTTTATCTTAGCAGCCCTTCTCCTGTTCCAAGTGCACTAAAGTAAATATTTAATTATCCTATAACATTCACTCTATCTCTAACGCTAAGTGTGCGCGTCCTATAACTCTTAATAGTTTTTAAGTTCCCTAAGTAACTTATTATAGGGTCTTGCATTTAATCTACCGCTGCGAAGCTTGATAGTAAGCTGGCCTTAGTGTTGCTTACGGTTTAACATGCCTTAGAAGAGTCCACACGCGTCCTTAAAGCCCAATATTTGGCTTATGCTTATCTTCAACATCTTAAACATGTTTGTAAAAAGGTCCGTTCTAAGGAGTAAAAGCTGGTTTAATAGGGTCTTTCTAAGCTAGGTAATAAGAGAGTAGCGTCTCCAGAGAAGGAAACAGTTCTAAGTAATATAGCAGCTACTCCTCCTAAGTCCCCCTTAGGTAGTTTGTCCTTTAGTGATCCCTTTTTAATGCTTCCTAACCTGCTTTCTTTTAATACTCCTATACTTTTCCCATAGCGTTCTCTAGGTTGCTTAGTGGTTCCCAGGTAGTCTTACTATAGCCTATTCACTTTACTTTATACCACGTTTTATTATCTACATCCTTGTAACTAATAATCTTTAAAACTTACTATTTATCTTCTTCCTGTCCTCTATACGTGTCTACCTTATAGACTGGTGGTTTAATATCCCCATATACTGGTTCTAGCATCGCGATATATTATATAGGGTAAATCCTTATTTTAGCTAGTAGGTTCAACTTATACGTAACCAATAAAATTCTCTGCTTAACTTTAAAAGGTCCTAGTCTAACATAGTCCAACTTCTTACTTAGTCGTTAACTCTTAAAATTTTTATATAGTAGCCACACTTTATCTCCCTCCTTAAGATCTGGTCCCTTAAATCTCTTAGCATTATAGTACCTTTTCATTTATTCTTATACTAGTTTAGCTGTTTCTTTAAGGTTTATATAAAGATTCATTAACGTCTCCATTCTTTCTCTAGCTGTACTACTTGTCTTCTTTGCTTAACGTGGCGATAACAACATTCTTGGCTTATACCTGTAATTCGCCTTAAATGGTAATATCCCCATTCCTTTTTGTAGTATTGCATTGTATATAAACTGTATAACTAGTAATAACAATACCCAATTATTCTATGCGTGATTAATATAATGCCTTAAATACTGTTCTAGTGTCTAGTTTAGTCTTTCTATTTGTCCGTCCGTCTATGGGTAATATACTATAGATATTGCTGCGCAAACCCCTTGTTCTGCCAGAAATACTTCCTAAAATACTACTATAAACCTTAGATCTCTATCTGATATAATCTTGTCTAGTACTCCGTGCCTTATAAATACTTCCTTTATATAGATTCTAGCAACATCTTCTACTAATATCCCTTTAGTGTATGCTATAAAGTATCCCCACTTTATTAGCTTATCCACTATTACTAAAATCGCGTTATAATCTTGTCCTATAATAGGATCTCTTAACTTTAGTAACTTAATAATAAAGTCCTATAATATAACCTCCCATGGTCTTTCTAGTGTTTTGATAGGTTATAGCCCTCTATATAGCTTATGCCTCATTAGTTTATTTCTTTAGCAATCTAGATATTCTTTTATAACTTGTCTTACTAGTCCCTAGATTCCTTAAATTATATACTCCTTTTACAGTCTTAACACTAAGCCTATAGCTCCGTTGTGTCCTTGTATTATTCCCTTATAGAATTCCTTAACAAAGTCTTCTGCAACAGACTTAGGCACATATATTACTTCTCTATTTTTATATTACTCTAAGTCTAGATCCTCTACCTATACTTCTTAGATCTTCTGTGTCTAATCACTCTCTAGTAATTTATAGATCTTGCTTTCCCTGGTTGCTATAATCTTTAGATAATTATACCTAATTAATCTGTCTTAATCTCTTCGCAATAAAGCTCCTAACAGCTTTTCATTACTTTATAGTTCAGCTTTTCTGCTTAGAGCGTCTACTTATGCATTGTCTGTACCCTTGGTATGCTAAATCTCGAAATAGTATTCTATAAGCATTTCCGCCCACCTAACCTATCTTTAGTTGAGTTCCTTTGTTATTAGGAATCCTATAAGGTTCTTATAGTCCGTCTTAACCATAAATAGCTTCTCTATACCTTGCAAGAATGCTCTCCATTCCTTTAATGCTATAACTATACCTAATAACTCCTTATTATAGATGTCATAGTTTAGTTCTAGTGGTGTTATCTTTTAACTATAGTACGCTACTAGATGCCATGCGTCCTGGTGCTTCTATAGCAAACATACTCCTAGTGCAAAGTCTAATACATCTATTTTAACAACTGTTTCTAACTTTGGTTAATAGATCTTAAGGACTAGTTCCCAGGTAAACAACTCTTTTAGTTCTTAGAACAGCTTCTTCTACTTATTACCCTAAACCCATGGTTCCTCCTTCTTTATTAACCGTGTAAATGGCTTAATGCTTTTTAACCACTGCGCCATAAACCTCCTATAGTAATTGCAAAACCCTAGGAACAATCTTAACTATATAACGTTCTCTAGTTCTTGCCAATTTACTATAGCCTCTATCTTCTTTAGGTCCATGCTAATTTTTCCTAGTTTAATAATAAATCCTACAAAATTGGTTTTTCTTGTAAAGAACTTATATTTCTTAATTGCTACTGGCATCTGTTCTTCCTATAGTCTCTTTAAGACCCATTTAATATATTCTCTATGTTCTTCCTCGCTCTCTAAGTAGATAATAATGTTATTAAGATATGCCATAACAAACTTATTAAGGTGTTCTCCTAACATACTATTAATTCGCTTCTGGAACGTTGCTGGTGCGTTTATAAGTCTAAATTATATAACTAATGGTTTATATAGTCCTTCCTTTAACCTAAAGGCTGCTTTTTATTTATTGCCTTCCTTGATCCTGATCTAATGGTACGCCCATCTTAGATCTATCTTTATAAAGATTTTTACGTTGCCTATCCTATCTTAGATTTCACTAATTAAGGGTAAAGGATACCTATCCTTCCTAGTAATGCTGTTTAACTGCCTGTAGTCTATACACATCCTAAGTTTTCCGTTTTTCTTTAGGATGAATAGTACTGGATATCCCACTAATAACTGTAACGGTCTAATGTATCCCTTACGTAAGTTCTCTTAGACAAACTCCTTAAGCGCTACTAACTCTGTTTTAGTAAGCTTATAGATTAAAAAGAACTTTAGACTTATTCCCTCTTCCAATTCTATCTTATAGTCCCATACTGCATACTTTAATAGTTTTTTACTTTCTGGTGACTATAACTTTTTACCATACTTATGGTATCTCTTTAGTATATAACTTAAGCTTCACTCAGTCTCTTTATATATCGCTCCAACTTAGTACCATACCAACTTAGTTTATTGCCGCACTTTATATTATTAAGTATCCTTAATATTAACCTAACCTATAACCCAATCAATCTTTGGATTATACTTCTATAACTAAGGCATTCCTAGTATCGCCTTGTCCTATCCTAACGGTAGGATATTAAAAGACATTCTAACTAGTCTTCCTTTAATAGTTAGTTAAATAGGTCCTATTTTAAGATATATAATACCTCCTCTATAGGCTATCTAATCTCCTAAAATTGTTATAAGTGGATATAAGTGTTCCTTTTGTCTGTGTGGTAACCCCATCCTTTCCACTACTGCTGGTAATATATGGTTCCTTATTACTCCACTATCTATTAATACTTTAAACTGCTAATTCTGCCACTTAACTTATAAATTTAGGTATTGTCCTTAAATTCCTTTAAGGGTCTAAGGCTCTAACACTAGTTCCCTCTGGTCCTATACGCCTCCCCTTTTCCTAACTGTTAGCTACTAGATCCTATTTGTACTTAGTCCATTCTTAGCTAATACTTAGTTTATTTCTTTTCTTCTATATGCTATAGATAAGTGTTCTCTAGGCACTCCTACCACTATTGTCTATCTAGGCATTCTTCCGTAAGGAATCTTCCTAGTTAAAGTGTTAAGTCCCCTTAACCTTATACTTCTACTAGGTGCCATCTATATATATACTTAGTATCCCTAAACTATCTCTCTTCTAGTGCCTAATATATCCTTACTAAGTATTTCCAGTTCCTATCTTTTAGTGCTCTATATATATTATACGTATTATCCACACAAGCTATTCACAATAGTGTATAATGCGCTGCATGTTTTAGGTTAACTCTTAGTTCATCTTTATTCTTAAGTTTAAACCTATACCTAGTTAACCTAACTACTAGTATCTCTGCTGCGGGTACTAAGACTTATTACTTACTTCTCTAGTCCCTAGATCCTTCTTCTAGGTTCCTTAACATTATAATTAATGCTCCTTTAATATAACTTATACATTTTTCTGTAATGGGTTGGTCTTAGACTACCTTTTCATTCAGCTATATATAAAAGTCTTTCTATTTATTATTGTGTTATTGCCTATACCACTTTCCATACAACTAGTTTAGTATATATAGTTTATCTATAAGAAAGTATCTTATTATTACTGCATTATAATATCCTTTAGTGTGTTTTTCTTTAAACCTTACTAAAATATCTAGGTCTTCTTCCTGTTCTAGTTCGTCTAACTACTTTACCCTTAGTGTCCCTACACTCGGCCTATTAGTAATTCTTTATATAGGTGCTCTATCCCTTATATAACCTAGTATTACTAACCTCTTATCTAGCTTTTGCTCTTACTATATAATAATTCTTGTTCTAAACTCATCTATAGTTTCTTATTTTCTGTGTCTTGTAGCTAGATCTTTAAAGTTATTCTGCTTCTTTATCCTTATATTAACTTTTTAATCTTTAGGCTAAACACTGCATTTACCTAGAATTGCTAACGTTCTTATTTATTCCCTAAACTTATAGTTTTTAAATCTGCGTCCTGTACTTATTTATTTATTACTAAACTAAGTTACTACCCTTTCCCATCGGTTTTTGTCTATTGTAGGTCCTTAGGTGTATCTTATCTCGTCTTAAGAATCTTAAGCCTTTTTTATCTCTTCTTAAGAATCTTAAGCCTGTGGCCTTTTGCCTTTATTAAGTAATAAGCTAGCACTAGCAGTTATCTACTTACTTAGTTTCTTCTAAACATTACTCCTATTATCTTATAAAGCGATGGAAATTATATCTAATAGTATTACTACATCCGTTACTAAACCCTATTTTATAATAGTCTTAGTCTCTACTTCTATTTTAACTTCTCTAAAATCTATATACTCCTAGTAAGCTACCTTTATTATGTTATTATTAGTAAATGCTTTACCTGTGTTAAATTCATCGTCCTTAATATCCGATCTATAAGCTAGTTTGTTAGTTTCTCTAAACTTAGATAACAATAGCTCCTATAGCCAATAGCTTGCGCAATACTTAGCGTCCTTATAAATTTGGTATGCATTGTTATAACAATACGTAAAACTATTAATTAAACATTCTTTTGTTCCTCGTAGTGCACTATTGTCCCTCTATATATATGTGTCTTCTACTAGTCTGGTTCCCTTTACCATATAATTACTCTAACCACCTCTGCAGTCTCTGGCAAAATAATCTTATTTTCCGTAATTTATATAAGCTCCATCTCTAAACCACTAATTTTACTATGGAGTCTGCCTAAACATCTTCTACTGCTAAAATCCCTAGTTTAGCCTCTGCTCCTGGGTCCTTTAATTACTTAATCCTTAACCTCTAGGTTTCTATAGTTTCTTTTCCCACCTTTAGGTTTCTTTAGTACCGCTTAGGTCTATTAGCTCTGCGCCATTCTATAGTTTTTAACTCTGTATCTGTCGTTGCGTACTCTACGCCTTATACAACTATGGAACTTTATTTTACCCTTTCTTAGCTTATTCCCTTTAGTAGATTCTATTATTAATCTTTATTAACTGGTCTATTAAGTCTTATAGACTGTCCGTATCTTCTATTAGGATAATTATATCCTAGACTTTAGCCTTAAGTCCTTATTTATACTGTGCTATAAGCGCCCTGTTATTCCACTCAACCTATATAGCTAGTGTTTAAAACTATGTTGTATACTTAATTGCTAAAGTGTATTGTACTAAGTTCTAAAGCTTTTATTCTGCTATGGTTGTGGCCTCTAGGTCTCCAAATATCTATATTAGTTATTCTACAAACCCATTCTAACTGGTAAATATATACTATACATCCTAGTTAGTAGTTATTATGCCATTGGCCTATATTTCCATAAGGTATAGTTTAAACTACTTAAGTGCCCTTCCTATTAGGAACAATCCTATATAAGCTACTTAATCTAACAATATTACTAACTTCACTCCTTCCTGCATTACCTTAAAGTATATCTATGTAAGAAATCCCTTAAGCTTTAACTTCTCTCCTAAAAACCGTTTAATTAAAGGTAGTTTAATTTTTGCTACTCCAATTCCATTAATGCGTTCTTTAAGTATCCTATTATTGTCTTATAAGTAATTAACCATTTCCTATAACTAACCTTGCGTAACTACTTAAGAATCTATATCTGCTATACTAGTGTCTCCTAACCCTAAGGTTATAGCTATTACCAACGCCGTTATAACTAGTGCTTTAGGTGGCATGTTGTTTAATCTCTTATTTAATACTATAACCTTAGTAGTAAATATATAACAGAACCTTATAGCAGAAACTATGGTGGGTCCTATTATTAGGCTAGGTATATAGGTAAGAATAAATTAACAACGTAATAATAACTAGTGGAGTAATTGCCTAATAGATTAATTCTAATTATATTCTAAGATTTACTATAAGGAGAGAACTATCTACGGTAGGGACTAAGGTCCTTTAAATATACAACTATACTCCTAAGAAATCCTCTCTTGTACATAAGGTACGTGTTATCTATATTAAACGTAACGTCCCTCTTATTTAACACAGTTAATACGTTTAACACCACGTGACCTTAGTTACCATTCCTTGTCACATAGTTCCACTAGTTCTATCCTAGACCGTGCCTATATTAACTAACTAGCTTCCTCTAACTCCTCTCCAAGTAGTTATAGTATCGTACTTAAAGCGTCCGTAACAATATGTAACCACGTAACTTCTGTCTATATATTTTAACACTAGCAGTTCTTTCTTTATGCGTAAAATAGCTATCCTAAAATATATAACCACGTAACCTTTGTCTATATATTCTAACACTAGTAGTATAGTACTAGTAATAGGGTTATATTCTAAGGAGCAAAGCTCTACCTAGTTATATTTAGGTTATAGGCATATTAGTGTAACAGTTATTAGATTTAGGTAGCAATATAGTGTAAGCATTAGGTGGTAATAGTGGTTAAATATAGAGCTTGTCTATTAGTCGGGTTATAATAGCAGGTGTATTAGCGCTATTAGTTGGTTAATATATTACATATATATTGGCATAATTATTGTCTATATAGGTAGTGGTACAGTACCAGCAATAGGGTTGTTTAGGTAGTAGTATAATGCTAGCAATAGGGTTATATTTGTAGGTATATTAGTATAAATTCTTATCTTTATCTATACAGAGCTGCGACACCCTTTTATATATAAAATCCTTATAAAATCCATGCTCCCCTATACCCTAGGCATTGCCAAGCATTTGCTTATTTATACTTATTATTGCTATAGCTATTAATATAGCCATTATTATCCCAATCCTCGCCCTCTAATTGGCTATCTTTATTATTAACTTTATAGCTAAAATTAGGCTGTTTATAGCTCTTAAAAGTCTTTTATTATTCTTATTTATTTAAAGGCCAAGACCAGTTATTATTATTATTATATTAAACTAATTATTAAGAGGCTTAAGGCTAAATATAAGGAGCTTAATATTAGAATTAAGGCTAAACTTAACGCTAAATAAAGGGAGATTAAATTAAGTATTAAGGTTATAAGGAAACTTAATATTATGGTTAAGGTTATAAGTATTAAGGTTATTATAAAGGTTAGCTATATATGTCTATATTTAGAGGTTACAGAGAAGGTAAAATAGGTAGACCTATATATATCTAATCTTCTAGCGTTTCTAGAGGATTTAGAGGTTAAGGCTATAGCTAAATATATTAAGATTATAGAGAAGCTTAATACTATAATTAAGGTTATAAATATTACTAAAGTTGCAAGAAAGCTTAATTTATAGAATTTAGAAGTGCTTAATTTATAGGCTAAGGCTTTAGAGGTAGAGTAGGTTCCTCTAGTAGTTTTTTCTCTAAGTAAGCTTATAAAGCGTCTATATAAGAGAAACCTCTTCTTAATATATTAATAGGTATTCTATAGCTAATTAAGGTATTATAGAAATCTTATAGAGTAATCCAGTAAGCTAGCTTAAAGTTGTTAACAGTAAATCCCCTAAATCTTTTTTAAAATTTTCTTTAAATATTATCTGTCGGTACCAATTTAATGGTATAAGTGAGTCGTGTCTAGGGGCACGAAATACGTATAGTATCATATGCTCACTTAGACAGTGGTGACTGTCGGTTCTATTAAGGTGGGCTACGTGGTCTATATACTAACACACCTCCCCCCTAACTGGCTAGTGTTTTAGAAGTGCACCAGACACGTAAGCGAGTGGGTATACCAAACGCGTAAACGCGTACTTGGTGTATCAAACGCGTAAGCACGTGGTTAGTACAACAGGTGCTGTAATTATACACTAGCGGTACTTGGAAAATGGAACTACTTGTGTATAGCCTCCATAATTGCCTCGATAGAACCATAAAAGGGGTAAGAAAATACATAGGAAATCCCTCCCAAGGTGCCCTCTAGGCTGCCTTCTAAATGGTGCCCCAAGCTAGCCGTAAGCCCTGCTTTACAGTCCGTAAAATGAACTATGCGGCCTTTTAACAGGCCATAAATGAACTATACAGCCTTTTAACGGGCTGTAAATAAACCATACGGCCTTCCAGCGGGCCGTAACTGAACCATAAATGCTCCATTAGTCTCGCTCTACCTATTCTATAACTTTTAGGTTGAGTTTGTTTATGTTAATTAGGGTCTTAAGAGCTTAACACAGCTTTGCCTTAGTCATGGCATCTGCTAGGTTATCTCCACTGGTGATCCATTTAACCTCTGTAATCTTATGTCGTTCATAGGCCTAATATAAGCACATTAGGTTAACCATAAGTCTCTTCTCCTGTGTTATACCTAGCTTAACTAGGCAGTCATAAAGAGACTTTAAATTGGTGCATAAAACTAGGGGTAGCTGCTCCAATTATAGGATCTTCTAAATTGTTAATTTGATTACGGCTGCTATATTAAAGCCATAGGCTAGTGCATATAGTTTAGAAGCTAGTACACTGCGGGTTACTTATTTGCATTTAATTAAAGACCAATATAGTATATTTGCGTCTTGGTTACGGTCCATAAGTATAATTATAAAGCCGATTTGCAATAATAGGTCCCTATTATTGGCAAAGGAGGTGTCCATAAATACCATTACGCTAATGGAATTTAGGTCTAGTGGTATAAAAGTAAGTCCTCTTGTCGCATTGTCAATTTGCCATTAAATGCGCTTATTAAGCTACTTAATATTTTCTTCTTGCGGATCTACTGCCTAGGCCGCAAAGAATAAGTCATAGGCAGATTTGGGTTGACAAACTGTGGCGATATAGGCACCTCTTACACGCTATGCAGCGTATTAGTCCTTTATATTTACGGTCTTACAGGTCTCTCCGCGGGAACTAGTAAGGTCCATAGGCTTTGCTATAATAGGCTTTAGGTTTTAAGCTTGGCATTCCTAAGTTAGCTAGATTAAGTTGCCCTTTTGTGTAATTAAGCCTCTATTAAACTTAATTAGAGTCCGCTTAGTTAACTGCTCTCACGGCTTTGCTAGAAACTTGGCTTCTTACAATTTAGTCTCTTCCGCGTCCACAAAAGTTTGGTCCGCTAGAAAGAGGGTATCATCCATTTAGAGTTTAATGATGCCAAGGCCGTTTAATAGGGTATGTAGGAGGCAAGGGTCATAGGTTAACTACTCTATCTTAAGTTTACTAACGTGGTGCTAGTAGTATGTCTTAAACCAGTGGTTTCCAGCTTCCGGTACTCTATAAAGTGGTTTTATAACCCGTAAAATTGTTCTTAGTTGCAGATTAAGCTCAAGCAGTGGCCGTATAAAGATGTCCCTACTTAGGTAGGTGTTGGACTGCACATAGGCTTGCAAGATGTCCCGTAAGTAGAGGGCTACGGGTTTAGTTTACTGTAGTCCCGGCATAAGCGTAAGTATAATCCATTAACTAACCCGTTAAATTGTAGGCAATTGCGTAAGGACGAAGTCCTTTCCCTGGTCGTTATAAGCTTATATAACAAGCCTTAACTTTTTAAAGGCTTTGTTAGTACTAGGGTGCTTAATTTTATTAACAAAGCGCAAGTTAAATATACGGACGCCTTGCGGAACGTCTCTCTCCGTTACAACCGCAAAGACGCCCTTCTTAAGTAGTCCGTTAATCTCTTTGCGTTATAAGTCCATAAAAGGGGTTTCCTATACTAGAACTAATATATCCGCAGGCAGAGATTGCTTTGCGGATGTGCCTGTGGAGGTTAGGTAATTCTCTATTATAAGGTTCTTGCGGGGGCGTCCTTAGCCACGCTTTACAGCAGGTTCTATAGGTTTATTAGGTTTCTAGGGGACCTCTAGGGTAGGTAAGGGTGCTTCTAGTTTATCTAATTCGGCGGGTGCTTCTAGTTCGTTTAGCTTAACGTTATAGATGTTTTCGGACCGAAAATAGGGTTTTATAGACGTGCTTCTAAAGCTTATTGGTCCGCTAGGGAGCTGTATACAGCAGGTCTCGTCTTCTACGGCCAGTAGACAGTAAGGTCCAGTCCAATTGCCGCTTTTACGCCACACGAGGACTTTAGAGTTAAGCGGGAGGTTGTATACTAGGGTTGTATTAGGTCCGTTACGGTAGTGCAGAGCGTTATTAACAGTTTATTTGGCCCGTAATTTGACTATTTTAGCCATTACCTTCTATATTACAGCTGCTCAATCCGTAACAGACGGGGCAGGAGGGTCTAGTTTACTTATTCTTAGGTAGGCTCCGTAGACTAAAAGGGTAGGTACCAGTCCGTTAGGGCTAGCGGTATTATTAACGGCTTTTACAGCCATCTATAAAGCCAGTTCTTTTTAGATATTCTTACACTCGTCTGTAATAATCTGGTAAGCTCTCCATAAAGCTGGGTAAGCTCGCTTAATAAGTCTAACGGACCAGTGCGCCTTAACTGGAACGGCTTTTGTTAAAATAGCCATAGCTGTAGCGTACTATTGGAATTCCTTACTAATAAAGTTCCTACTAGTGTTGTGGGTGATATACTTAGGGGGTCTAAGGTATATGTTAATCCAGCAGGTCCGTAAAATGTCCTAAGTATATTTTGCGGATATATTTTGCAACTAATGGGCGGCTTAATAGCGGGTTGCCTCGTCAACTATATGTAATACTAGACTGCCGTTAATGTACATAATATCTATATACACTAAGTAGTTGAAGTCAAGGTCCTTATAAAGGGTGAACTTGAATCTGCCTAGGGAACGTCCGTATTTCTGGTAAAAAGAGCAGTATTTAGTTAGGTAGTTGATTGACTTCCTGTTAACATTATCATGTCCAGAGCGTTTAAGAACTCTATATAGCTTTTCGGCTAACAGGTGGCCGAAACGGCGGTGCAAACGGTGGATTTCAGTACTGGTAAGGTAGCACAGGTTGTAGTTAAAAGATTCCTAAATGTAGGTCCATAAAGTCTCTCCCTATATAAGGAACGGGTATCCAAATCGTCGTATAATTGGTAGGGTGATATGCTTGCTTCCTGGGGCAGTTACGGGGCTAGTTAAGGTGTCTATAATATTATTATAGTAGACCTGTAACCTGTCCATATCTACAAGACAGAGTAGAAAAGGGGTGTCCACTTTTACTATGTGGAAGTCAACTAGGCTAATTAGGGTCTTAACTATAACTAATCCAATTAATGCAGCTAAACTAATGCCAAATTGGACGTTTACGGCCCCAGCTTGCATAGTGTTAATGTCCGTATTATCATTTACGGTAGTCTTATATATAAGGTATTGTCCGTAACCTGCAGTAGACTTCTTAAAGGCACCTGTATTAATTATAACGCCATAGAATTCTTTGGGGGTATAGCGTTCTGTAGTAATATATGCAAATGGGTCCTATTCACGGTCCGTAATGTCCGTAATGGGTCCAACGGGTGTACTTACGGGCCAGTTTTTAGGTGTAATTAAGTGTATAAAGGAGCGGTCGGCTAATACGGTTATAGTATTAAAGGCTTAACTATCCGTAAAAGGTCTAAAGGTAGTTAGGAATATCTCTAAGGTCTCCTATTTCTAAGCGTCTAAGTTAAAGTTAATTATAAGGGCTTTTATTAACTTATTAGGGGGCTCCTCTACTTCCTCTCCTTTATATTCCAAAATAAACTGGTTAATCTGGTTATCAAGTCTCTTCCTAGACTTGTTATGTTCTTCCTAGGTATGCCTTATAGACCAATATCCTTCCTTGCCGTACATAAAGCACTTCTAACTGGTTCATCTGCGGGGGTATGCTTTCGTATGGGAGTTGCTGTGGAGGTTGCGGGTAGAACCTAGTCAATGCGGATACTGCTAGCGGTATTAGCGGTCCATAAAGTAGGCATCTAAATCAGGTTGCGGATTTTGCAGGTCTATAATAAAAGCTTAAGTACTGCCTGGTGGGTTTAAGGCTTTATACATTGCAATGGAGGACCGTAAATTATTAATAAGGCCAGCTATGGTGTCTGCGGGCTTGTAATAGGCGTATTTATAGGGTTCCATTTCCTAGCAGGCCATAATCAGTTTGTTATGCAAGAAGTTATCCGTTTAAAGCTTAATATTAAGACTGTGCTATAGGTGGCGGAGGTCTTTAATAAGGATTTGTAGGCACTCTATAGTTAATTTTTCAGTATTCTTGTTCATTACGGTCTGTAACTTGGTTGCATTCCATTAGGTAAGGATATCACGCCTATATTCCGGTCCTTTAAAGTAGTTGCGTGTGGCTTCACATAGCTTATTAAAGGGAACACCAAGGGGGTTGCTCTTAAGGTTAGTGTAGTAGTGGTTAAGTGCTAGGCCGCATAGCATGGTAGAGTAGGCTTGGCTGAACTCCTATTTAGGAATATCAGCCTTCTAATAGAGGTCCGTAAAGATGGTTAGTTTAAAGTTAAAGTTGTCGTTTTCACCGCTATACTTAGATTTGTTGGTGTAGAGCTTAGCTAGGTTAGCTAGCTCCTTGCCATAGGTCTTTACTTAGGTAGTTTACGGGTCTATAGCTTGCGGATTTATGGGTTATGGATATATAGGTTACGGATCTATAGTTTAAACAACAGGAGGGGTTTGGTCCGTAATTTGGGTTATGGGGGTATTACGGTCCGTAATATAAGTACTGGGTATACTTTAGCCAGTAAGATTAATTCTGAAACTGCTTGGGTTTATAAAACAAATTTAGTTAAGAGGGTTAGGTATAAGGCCAGCGATTATATTAAGTTTGGAAGAAGCAAAGAGTTCCTTAGTAGTGTTGTACTCGTCTAGGATTTCTTTCTTAGTCCATTCCATTCGGTCCTCCTTATATATTATATTGTATAAGGACCGTGCAATAGTAACCTATTTGTTCCTTTTAACATATATGCCTTGGTTACATAAAAGGGTCCATAGGTTATAGATAGTAGTGGTGTTATATTCCTTAAAGATGGCTTCCGTAAAGTCCGCAAAGTCTTCCTAGTATTGCTCCCATAGGTTGACGTTTATGAGCTTAAAGTATTTGTACTTAAGGATTTTAAATTTAATATAGTTATTGACGTCATCTATAGACGTAATGTTAACTCCTTATCTCCACTTCTTTTAACCTTTATTAACCTGCTTGCTAATGTCTGCCATACTATATAGTGTAGTGTAGTGCGTAGCGGGTGAAAGAGGTCTTGTAAGGGTCTGTAAAATCAGTTAATAGGCCCATAACGGTTCGTAGAAGGGTAAGGGGGTCTCCATAGGGTTTTAACAGGTCCGTAGTAGTTCGCAGGAGGGTAAGAGGTTTCCGTAACGGTCCGTAAAAGTAATTAATGGGTCTGTAACGGTTTGTAAAAGGGTAAGGGGTCTCCGTAAGGGGTTAGAGAGGAGGCTGGGGTATTTTAGTAGGATGTGGCGGTCGTGTTCTTGGTGTAATTATATTCTTAACGTGGTCGCGTTAACTACTAGTACAGTAGTTAATATCTCTGATTAAGGTGGAGCGTAAACATCTTCTAAAACCAGGGTAGATTTAAGGTAATTCTAGGTAAGGTAGAGCGTTAGACGTCTTCTAAATTTAAAGTACTTTAATTCTCTTTAACTGAAATAGAGGCTTGCAAGGTGGAGCGTTGGACGTCTTCTAAGCAAGTACATATCTCCTAATCTGTGCGCGCTCACTGATCAGTATTGGTACCAATTTAATAGTATAAGTGAGTTGTGTCTAGGGGCACGAAATACGTATAGTATCGTATGCTTATTTAGACGGTAGTGACTGTCGGTTCTATTAAGGTGGGCTATGTGGTCTATATACTAACGCACCTCCCCCCTAACTGGCTAGTGTTTTAGGAGTGCACCAGACGTATAAGCGAGTGGGTATACCAAACGCGTAAACGCGTACTTAGTGTATTAAACGTTTAAGCACGTGGTTAGTACAACAGGTGCTGTAATTATACATTATCCTATACCTATAGGGCTTACTTAAGCACTTATATCTACCTTTTAATATATTTATTAGCTTTAAAGGCTTATATCTTAAAGAAGAAGGGCAAGTATTATTAAAGAAAGGAGGTAAGTGCTGTTAAAGGAAAAAGGGAAGCACTGTTAAAGGAAAGGAGTAGAAAGAATAGGCTTTATATTATATCTACTAAGTTATATAGGTTTTAAATAAAGGGAAGGCGGCTTTATATAAGAAAGCTAAGGGGAAATTAAGGATATATAGTTTTTTTTTTTTTTATATAAGAAAGTAAAAGGCAAGCTTGTAGTAAGTATAATAGATATAGAATTAAGGTGGGTAAGGTAGTTAATTCCTTAAATATCTTTAGACTCTTTTGCTTATATAAGGAGGGAAAGAAGCTAGGATATTCCTTAGTATAAGGTAATTCTTTAAGGTTTATATAAGGAAGTTATAAAAGCCTTATTTCTTCTAAAAAGACCTTATTAATCTATAGTAACTATAAGGTTAACTATTAATTAATATCGGTTTTATAGGGGGGGTGGCCTATTAAGAGTATACTCTTATTCTAATGTTTTATAAATAGGTATTAAAAGTAGAGGATTATAAGAATTATAGTGCCTAAGTAGAGGGTTAATTAGTTACTATAAGGATAACTAATTAAAGATATAATAATAATATATTAATAATACGTAACTATATAACTTCTATTTATATATTCCAACATTTATATTTAGTGGTTTATTTAAATTTTAAAATTTTCTTTATTAGGTTTACTAATAGCTAAGTAATTTTTAAAAAGTATTTAATAAATTAATAATAGAAATTTATAAATTCTAAAAATTCTTAAATATTTTATATATTGCTAGGGCTTCCCTAGTTTATAATTATAGTAACTTTCTTAGGGTTTATTTTAATTCTATTATAAGATATAATTAAGCCTAAGTATATAACCTTAAATGCGTAAAACTTTTATTTCTTAATATTATATTATAAGCCTATATCTTATAGTCGTTTAAGGACTATTTTAATATATTTCTAATATTTAGAAAGCAAAGATAAATAAATTAAAATATTATTAATATATGCGGTAATAAATATATTAAGGAATTTATAAAGTATATTATTAATATATTACTAAAATATACTAGGACTATTCTTTACGCTAAATAATATTACTAAGTATTTAAAGAGTCCTTACTATATATAAAAAGCTATATACTTCTTATCTCCTTTATATATATAGATTTTATTAAAAGTAGTAATTATATTAAGCTTTATAAAGTACTATATCCTTACTAAATAGTTAACCGTCTCTTAAATTAGGGGAATTAAATAATATATTCTACTACTAAATTAGTTAAACTATTAAGTTAGTTAGCCTATTTCCTACTAAAAATTATAAAAATTATAGTATAATATCTTAATAACTACTTAATAATAAATTTTAATAATTTAGATTTAGACTTTTATATATATTTTGCAGCTTCTATTAAAATTGCATAATAATTAAATTAGTGGTTGTTAAGATATAGTAATTTAGCTTTATTTTATCCCCTAAATTACTATATCTTAGTAACCACTAATTTAATTATTATACAATTTTAATAAAAGCTATAAAATATATATAAAAGTCTAAATCTAAATTATTAAAATTTATTATTAAGTAGTTATTAAGATATTGTACTATAATTTTTATAATTTTTAGTAGGAAATAGGCTAACTAACTTAATAGTTTAACTAATTTAGTAGTAGAATATATTATTTAATTCCCCTAATTTAAGAGACGGTTAACTATTTAGTAAGGATATAGTACTTTATAAAGCTTAATATAATTACTACTTTTAATAAAATCTATATATATAAAGGAGATAAGAAGTATATAGCTTTTTATATATAGTAAGGACTCTTTAAATACCTAGTAATATTATTTAGCGTAAAGAATGGTCCTAGTATATTTTAGTAATATATTAATAATATACTTTATAAATTCCTTAATATATTTATTACCGCATATATTAATAATATTTTAATTTATTTATCTTT
>Ga0307507_10006439_pt1 | contig 18033 bp, 9 predicted proteins | sample 7_EM_MG_FD_207223 | JGI IMG/M metagenome (GOLD analysis project Ga0307507, IMG submission 207223) | Populus trichocarpa ectomycorrhiza microbial communities from riparian zone in the Pacific Northwest, United States - 7_EM | ecosystem: Host-associated > Plants > Roots > Unclassified | place... | reverse complement strand
TTTAAGGCATACTTTGCCTATTACTCCCTAGTCATTGCTGATCGCAACTGTAGTGCGACACTAAAAAGTCCTGAAATTCGGAATCAAGCGAAGGGATGTGAAGCTTGTAGCATTATGTACGAGTATTAGATAGGCTAAGGCTTCGTTCGGTTAAGTACGGACCGTTCAACTGCCGTTCCAGACATGACCGTTCACAGCCGTGAACGGTTGCTTGAGATTTGGTCCATCCCCAGCAAAGCTGTTCGGTTAAGCAGACTGTTCAACCGACTATTCATTAGTCAGCTGATTTCATGGGTGCCAGAGAGGGGCCATCGTGGTTGTCAACATCAACAAACGGCCAATGAAAAGGACCTCCAGAGGTCCTTTTCATTTTCGACCGTTCGCACCCGTTTTCACCAAACGGCAGGATGGTAACCGAGCACCAAATCTTCTTCCTGAACGGCCCCGTTCGATGCAACGGTTCAACCCTCTAAATTCCCTACTTGAACAGTCCGTTCAGCAGTTAACCAAACGCACCCTAACTTAATAGCACCAATGCTGCACCGGCACAGTATTCCACGGCAAAGGGTGGTCACGGCATAACGAGAATGTCCATACAAAGAATCCCTGTCCTACCTATCTAAGTTCCATGTGGGTTCTCGGCTCACCCTGGGCTCGTTTTGCCTGGATCATGATACAGTAGGGGTATTCAAAGTTAAAAAGAGGAATTTTCAGTAAAGGTAACCGGAGGATCTTGCATTAGGGTACTTTACTTAACCAGTCAACTGTAATGGTGGATTTTCAGTCATATATTTGAGGTCCACACCACAAAGTGTAGGTAGCACTTGCCGTAAAATCTCTGTTATAATGAACTCGCCAGGACTGGCTGTGCAGCGAAATCGGACTTTCCAGCTGACAGAGCCCGCTAATGGCGCCAGATAACTAAGCGAGCGTCTTTGGAAACCCTCTTGGCCTCTTGGGCCATTCAAAACTTAGAAAATCGCTATACGACCAGCACTAGCATGTTCGTTATTGCTGAGATTTTATGGTATGCTGTAAATTCTCATATTAAGTGTCTGATATCTATGGAAGCCTCAGTTGAGTGGCTCAAAGGGCCTGTAAAATAATTTTAATAGAAAAAGATTATTTAAATAGCATTAGAAAGCTATATATCTCATAATTGGGAAGATAGCTGAGCTCTGACAGATGTCCGAGGAAGCTTTACTGTTGTTTTGCAATCAACAATTTGTGTGCAAGCCATTCACTTTACCTTACTCACATTACTTACCCCTCTTACAGGCCTTTTGCCTGCCGCCCCAACCCAAAAAAATAGTATTGTATCGTAAGGTAAAGTGATGGTAAATTAACTGTCTTCAGCTGTGCCAAGCTTACACGAAACAGCAAAGTAAGCTAAGGTTTTTCAAGTTTTTCAACTTTGAATACCCCTAGTACGTGTAATAATACTATCCCTTTGTTCGTACGCTAAAATTCACGGAAAATTAGCGTGCCGTAGCGCAGAGAGCGACACATGATTAACCATTCTCGCAACACACTAGGAAACACACCATGCCATAAAGGAAGGACTCAATGAGCAAACCAAACCCAAAAGAAATAAGGAATTAGACACTACGGTATTGAAATGTGTAGCACTACCTCATTTTCATGATTGTGATAGGAAATACCTTGCTCACTGCAGGTAGTGCAGTGCTCAGAATACAACAAAATCAGTATCACTCAGTATGGCCATGATGTAAACAAGAAATTCCGCGTATATTCTCTCCCAATTACCCAAATAAATTAGTGCTTCACATTCCAATCTAGTCAACTCCCCCCCCCCAAAACTCTTTCTAATCCTGCCCGGTTACCATTCTGCTTATAGCTAACACCTTATTCAGCCGAGTTAAGTGAAGCACTAGCTTCCTTCCGTGAATACGAACGAAGGGATCAGTTACTCGAGTAATCTAGGTTGCGGGGTCAGGCATCCATACCTGTAAGGGCCTGTTAGGTTCATGGGCTTTTTCCATGGATTCACCGGTTGCAACGTAAAATTCTGAGATGACCCCCACTCCATGGATTGTGAAAAATATATGCGTTCGGTTGTGCAATCCATGGAAGATGTTGCCCTTGCAGTAATCCCTGCAATCCATGGAAAAAATAATTACCTCCAGAGGTAATTTTCACATGGATTCAGACAAATGGAGCGCAACACCACCCAATTATCCACTTTTCAAGTCTTCTGCTGCACCCAACAAGTCCCACTTTAAGCCATTACTGGAACCAAAAATGTTGTGGATGTGGTGCCTGACTAAGCACTCTAAGACTCAAAATATAGAAAAACAACGAAAATTCCATAGAATCTCAATCCATGGATCGGTTGCAACAAGTGAACTGAACAGGCCCTAATTCATAAGAGCCTCAACTTTGTTGGTATTTCCTTGGCATCTGAAAACGATTTGGGCTGAGCAGATCGTCGCCACAAGCGAGACCGCGTTACCCGGCTTCTCGCTTTTCTTTGGCTTTGCCCACGAAAAGTTTTGTAAACTTCCCCGTTAACCCCCCCCCCAGGTCCTTCTTTCATACCATCCCTACATTCAATTAAAATGTTGAACAGAACATCATGGCCTAGACTACACATACACAATCGATCAAATTCGGCGACAACAATGCAAACTGCGGCAACACAATAAGGAGTCAACACAAGGCCGTTTATGGATTTGACGGGGATGCACGGATGATCCGTTGGCTCTCTCCCTCAGAGCCAAATAACAGGCATCACGGCGTGCAGACCAACCGAGTTGGCGGTGCCGGATATTGGCTTTCGGAAGTAAGCGAGTTTCGGGAGTGGAATGGGGGATGAAGGTAGAGCCGATAAGGCTGTCTTGTTCTTCTCCGGGAATCTTGTAGTGGGCAAGGCAGATCGAGGTGAGTGGGCTCTTTGAATGAAGCGAATACCACTGACTGGAAGAAATTCCAGCTCCCTCGTGATCGGCAGGTTGTGCGGTTGGGGAAAGAAGGAAGATAGGATTTTTGCACGCCCGTACTACGGCTTCCCCGCTCGGCAATGGCAGACAATGTCAGGAATTACCTGGGGGCGGGGCTAGACGGGGACGACAACCCGGGGGCGGTGACGATTTAGGGGCGGATGTTGTGAGGATTACTCCGGAAAAGATATCTGATCTTTTTGTAGAATAATTTGACATTTCCCCTCTCAGCGATGTATACTTACGAAAGATTGCGTGCAGATATCTCCTTGTTTCGCTAAACATCAACGCTACTCCGGAGGTCACATTTCGTCAGGGAGAAAATAAACTTGAACAGATGACGAGCGGCAATGGACGAAGCGATGTCTACATGGCAACTCTAGCTCAACTAAGGGCCCGGAGGGGGAACAGGTCCGTGCTCGGGATAAAGGTACTGATGTGGGCATTGTATTTAGAACGGCCGCCACGAGGGGAGGAGCCCCGCTACGCCCTAGGTGTAGCGATAGGATTTATAGATCTAGATACCGAGAGCATTTCTGCGTTAAAGACACTTTTGTTATCTAGGCCTTGTCACGGTTGAGCCGCCTTTACCCATAGTCCAACTAGTGCACTTTACTCTGCCGGAGTACCTCTCAACTAACGTCCTGTTTGGATGGCAGAATATTTGCGAGATTCATGGTGGTTGCAACGCAAAACTGGGGTTTCTTGGCAATCTCTGAGAATCGCAATATTTGTGGTGTTTGGATGTCAATTTTTCAGAGATTGTAATCCCTATCGCATCCCTACAATCTCATGGATTTGATTTTCACCTTTGGAGGTAAAACTTCCAGAGATTGCATCAGGGAACTGCAACCTCACACTCTTCATCCTCCGCACTCATTGACGACGAACTATGGGGAGACGGGTCTCGTATCAGAGGCGCTTCCGTCTGGTGGCCGCCCCATAGACGGCTGTGCCCTGTAGTTGCACAACACAGCACCGTATTTTACAGTAATTAGTGTGGGCTGGAATTCATCAAAGCATCTAATAGGTTGATATTTCCTTGGCGTGAAAATAATTTGATGGTCATTGCCACAAAATATATTAGATAACCCCGCTTTTCTTCAGCTTTGCCTACAGCCTACAGGAAAGGTTTGTAAACTCTCCCATTAACCTTCCATATTTTTCTATCATTTCTTCACACGACCAGTATTTTTTCGACCGAGCATCATGGCCCATACCATAAATATACACACCACATTCGGCGACGGCAGTGAAAAGTGTGGCAACATAGAGAACAGTTTCAACACTGCCGTCAACACCACCATCTACAATTCCGACGAGGATGCGGAGATTATGCGTTGGCTCTCTCCACTAGAGCCTAATACTAGACATCGAAGCGTGCGCAACGACCGGTTCGATGGCGTTGGGGATTGGGTTTTTGAAACAGGAGAGTTCCGGGAGTGGAGGGGGAGTGAGGGTGGAGCTAACAAGGCTATCTTGTTTTGCTCCGGGAATCCGGGAGTGGGCAAGACATATCTGACGTGAGTGGGAGAGTGCTTTGAAAGGAGAGAAAAGCACTGACGGCCAGAGATACTAGTTCTTTAGTGATCGACAACCTGTGCGATCAGGCAAAGAAGGAGGATATAGCAGTTGCATGCTTATACTACGACTTCCTTGCTCAGCAGGAGCAGACAATCGCCAACATGATGGGAGCGATTTTGAAGCAGTTAGTAGGCAGGGGGGACATCCCGGATGATGTACGGGAGGCGTTTCAGGAAGGGAAAAAGGAGATTGGTGGTAGAGGGTTGCGACATGCCGACATAGTGGGAATGTTAAGGACTGCCATTGCTTCGCTACCTCAAGTCTTCATCTGTATAGACGCTCTCGACGAATGCCTACCAAAGAATCTTCTGGAGCTACTCGAGTCGCTAAGAGATATCGTTCGGGAGTCCCCTAAGACGAGAATATTCCTCACCGGGAGGCCCCATGTCGGGGAAGCTATCCAAGGATATTTACCCAAGGCAGTTGTGCTACCTATCAGTCCTAACACCAAGGACATCAGGAATTACCTGGAAATGAGGTTAGACAGAGATGTCGAGCAAGAGGCGATGGACAATGATTTACGGGCCGATATAGTGAGTAGTATTCTGGACAAGATGTCAGACATGTAGGTGGCAGCATTTGCAGTTTCCCCTCTATCAATGGTGTATGCTTACAGATTATGGGTAGATTCCTTCTTATTTCGCTAAACGTCGATGCTATTCTAGGGGGGGTGACAATTGCTGAGAGAAGGAAGAAACTCGAAGAGATGAGACGGGGCCATGGGCTGAGCGATGCTTACACGGCAACCTTAACGCGGCTGAGGGCGCAAGCGGGAAATAAATCAGTACTCGGATTGAAGGTCCTCATGTGGGTATTGAATTCGCAACGGCCGTTAGGGGTGGAGGAGCTCTGCCATGCTTTAGGGGTGGAGACAGGATCTGTAGCTCTCGATCCGAAAAACGTCCCTACTTTACGGACGCTACTGTCATCTTGTCTGGGTCTTGTCACAGTGGAGGCGTCTTCGCGCACTGTCCGGCTGGTGCACTCTACTCTGCAGGAGCATCTCAAAAGTGATCTTACCCTATTCAATAATTTCAATAATCCTCACTCAACAATCGCCGAGGTTTGCTTGACATACCTGAATTTTGGACCTATCAGGGGTCTTTCGCCCGACGTTCGCCACACCCCCCAAACAATCCCCTTTCTGGACTATGCCTCTTGTTTCTGGGGGAAGCACGCAAGAAGGGATATGACCGAAAATGTCAAAGTGCTTGCACTAAGGCTTCTAGATAGATTTGATGAACATATATCCGCTTCAAAGTTGTTATTTCGTTATCTCGAAGGTTCAAGTTGGCAACGGGTCTTGGGTGAGGCTAAAGGACAAACCAAATTTACAGGACTCCACGGAGCAGGATTTTTGGGAGCCGTGGAGATATTTGCAGCGGTATTGAAGATGAAGGAATGGGACATTAATGCAGGAGATTGCTTCGGGAGAACGGCCCTCTCATGGGCAGCTGAAAGAGGGCATGAGGTCGTTGTAAAAATGTTATTGGAACAAAAGGATGTCAATGTCGACTTGACGGACAGCAGGGTGGGCAGAACACCGTTCTCTTGGGCAGCTACCTGGGGGCGTGAGGGGGTAGTGAAGATATTCTTAGAACGAGATGACGTCAATCCTGACCAAGCAGACGGTAAAAATGGTGCAACTCCACTCTCGATGGCGGCTCAGAACGGGCATGGGGGGGTAGTAAGGCTACTTTTGGAACGAGAAGAGGTCAACCCCGACCAGGCAGACACTAATGATGGCCGAACCCCACTCTCGTGGGCGGCTGGAAACGGACGTGGGGGGGTAGTAAAGATGCTTTTGGGACGAGAAGAGGTCAATCCCGACAAGGTAGACACCAAATATGGCCGAACGCCACTCGCCTGGGCGGCTAGGCAGGGGCATGAGGGGGTAGTAAAGATGCTTTTGCAACGAGAGGACGTCAATCCCGATCATGCAGACACTGAATTTGGCTATACACCACTCTCGGGGGCGGCTGCTTGGGGGCATGAGGGGGTAGTTAAGATGCTTTTGGAACGACAGGACGTCAACCCCGACCAGGCAGACACCATATGTGGCCGAACGCCGCTCACCTGGGCGGCTAGGAACGGACATGAGGAGGTAGTAAGAATACTTTTAGAACGAGAGGACGTCAATCCCGACCATGCAGACATTGAATATGGCTATACACCACTCTCTGTGGCGGCTGCTTGGGGGCATGAGGGGGTAGTTAAGATGCTTTCGGAACGGAAGGACGTCAACCCTGACCAGGCCGACACCAAAGATGGTCGAACGCCACTCTCGTGGGCGGCTGGGAACGGGCGTGGGGAGGTGGTCGGGATACTTTCAGCACGAGAGGACGTCGATGCCGATCGAGCAGGCGGTGAAGATGGTCGGACGCCACTCGCGTGGGCGGCTGAGAACGGGCATGAGGGGGTAGTACAGATGCTTTTGAGGCGAAAGGACGTCAATCCCGATCCGGCACACTCCGAACGTGGCATAACGCCACTCTTGCTAGCGGCGACAAGCGGGCACGAGGGTATAGTAAAGATGCTTTTGCAACGAGAGGATGTCAATCCCGACCGTGCAGACACTGAATATGGCCAAACGCCACTCTCTCGGGCGGCTGCCTGGGGGCATGAGAGGGTAGTCAGGATACTTTTGGAGCGAAAGGGCGTCAGCCCTGACCAGGCTGACACCAAAGATGGCCGGACGCCACTCTCGTGGGCGGCTGGAAACGGGCATGAGGAGGTAGTCGAGATACTTTTAGCACGAGAGGATGTCAATGCCGATCAAGCAGGCAAAGGGGATGGCCGGACACCACTCGCGTGGGCAGCTGTGAGCGGGAATGAGCGCGTAGTGCAAATGCTTTTAGAACGAAGGGACGTCAATCCTGATCCGGCACACCCCGAATGTGGCGTAACTCCACTCTTGCAAGCGGCGATGGGCGGGCATGTGGGTGTAGTAAAGATGCTTTTGCAAAGAGAGGATGTCAATCCCGACCGTGCAGACACCGAATATGGCCAAACGCCACTCTCTCGGGCAGCTGCTTGGGGGCGTGAGAGCGTAGTCAGGATGCTTTTGGAACGGAAGGACGTCAATCCTGACCAGGCCGACACAAAAGATGGCCGAACGCCACTCTCGTGGGCGGCTGGAAACGGGCATGATGGGGTAGTAAAGGTGCTTCTGGAGCGAGAGGAGGTCAATCCTAACCAAGTAGGGACTGAATATGGCACAACCCCACTCTGGTTGGCGACTGCAGGTGAGCATCAAGAGGTAGTAAAGACGCTTTTGGAGCAGGAGAAGATCAACCCCAACCAGGCAGACACCTTTTATGGCCAAACGCCTCTTTCCTGGGCAGCTAGGCATGGATATGAGGAGGTTATCAGGATACTTTTGGAACGGGAGGACGTCAATCCTAACAAGGCAGACACCGAATGCGGCAGAACGCCACTCTCGTGGGCGGCTGAGAGTGGACATGAAGGAGTTGTAAGGATGCTTTTGGAACGAGAGGACATCAGTCCCCACCGTGCAGAAACCGAATATGGCCCAACACCACTCTCGTGGGCCGCAAAGCGCGGCCATAAGAAGATAGTCAAGATGCTTTTGGAAATGGAAGATGTCAATCTAGACCAAGCAAACACCGAATCTAACCAGACATCCTCCCTTCGTTTGCTCGGTCTTGGGACGAGTGTGCAGTGGCGACACAATTCGAGTCTCACGATTTTAATACCGACATCACGGGCTTTAATGGCTAGCTAAACTCCCCCCGGTAGCCTTCGATGAGCGGGGGTTGGTATTGGACCTCAATGACTCCGTCTCAATGTCCCTTGATAACGGCCTCCCGGCTACCGAACCGCCCATCCTCCCCCAAACCTCCACCATGTTACCCCGAAAGTTCCGTACCCCCACGGAAATTCGATACCCACCCTAACAATACCTACCCGACCCTGCCAGCGTGGCTAACCGGTATTGGGTCCTCGGCTCCTGCGTTTGTCTTTTAGCTTTCCTCGCCTACCGTAAGAACTCGCATAATTAAACCTTATGCCAGGGCGTTAGAGTTGCCTTTACCAGAACGGTCCGGCTCTTTTTGCTTTTTTTTTTTTTGGCTTAAGATAAAGTTAGAGAATTTGGGTAGGCAAGATTTCGTCGATTTAGATGTAAACGGACTTTGATCTGTTTTCCTTTTTTTCTTTCTTCGTCTGTTTCTTCGCTTGGAGTCCTGGTTAGACATGGCTCTCTCGTGGTGTTCCCGTCTACTGTTCGTTAAGTTGGTATTTGTCTTGTTTTGTTTTTTTCGGACAGTGATTTGCAGTACAGTGCGGTTTGTTTCAAGCGATTTGGTAGGAATAGATAGACGGTACCGTGAGCTTCAAGAAGCCCGTTTTAAATTCGTGAGCTGCTGGTGTATCTCATTCCGGACGCTCCCCGGACGCTACTCTGACTGCCGCTGAGCCACTACGAGCTGTCCCCGTTATAGACTATAACCACGCTCCAATACTCGTTCTGCTATATATCAGTACTATTAGGGGGGGGTGTCCCATCTCCTTGAAATACAACCCTAACCCTAAAGTTCTAGTATCTTGCAATACCGGTACCGGCGAATTGTCTGCTGGCATCAAGCAAGCCGAGGGGGGGCACGGTGGTGTGGCCTAGTTTGGCTAGGTTCTGTAAAATTAATGTAATTGATAAAGTCGTGAGCTCGCTTACTACGGTGCGAGCATTTGTAGGGTATCGGTGTCATAGAAGTAGAATTTTAGGGTTAGGGCCACAGTATTCTAGGGCAACCACTGGTATGACGAGAAGGTCTACGCAAATAATTTCTGCCCCCTTACTATAATAATATGTTCTAGCTTCTCTTTAAGTTACTATGGGAAGGAGATAACAAAGGATGAAGGTATTAATGCGAGTGCGGCTGATATGTTAGACAAAATAGTCACGGGTGATAAGATAAACAGATGCAACAAGTTGCAACAAGAGCGATGCATAACCTTAGCACAGCTAACACCACAGCGGAACATCTAAAGCATAGTTATGACGACTACAGCAAGGCAAAAAAACCTAGTTGAGAAGAAAAAGAAACAAAAAACAATGCGTGGTATATAAATTGTTCTGCTCTAAAGGGAGATGTTAGTTGCTCCTAGGATGCTGTCTCATCACGGCATTATGCATGTCATGCCTACCGATCCTCTTCTATTTCAAGTCTAAATTTCATGTGACTATTATATCTACGGGGTGCTCTTGTCAAGACACATTGGGTTGTTTACCCCACCACATGGGAAATCGCTTTTTGGAGCAGGGTATGACATTCCTGTGACAGTTTTGACAGGGGTTGCGAAAGGAGCTAATGGCTCGGTAATATTTATTTTTTCAGGAGCTTGATTGCGCAATACCGGATTATCATGGCTAAGGCTTCGTTCGGTTAACTATGGACCGTTCAACTGCCGTTCCAGAGATGACCGTTCACAGCCGTGAACAGTTGCTTGAGATTTGGCCCAGGAAAGCTGTTCGGTTAAGCAGACCGTTCAACCGACTATTTATTAGAGGGATCCAGCAGGATATATAATCCCTACCAAAAATGCCAAGCGTGACAGGAGAGACTCGATGCGAACCTCAGGAAAGTTTTGAGTTCCAGCACGGAGACGGGATGCCAAGATGATCTGAAGGCAAATGGGCGGTAGCTTGGGACCAGCCTGCCCAAGTTGTCGTAGGATTCAAAGATGGGGAGCAGAAATAGTAGTCACCATACTTATCATGGTTTAGATTTTGCCTTGGCCATTGTTTACATCTTGTATCTTTTGCAAGGATAACCACTACCCCTACCATCCACCAGTGGGTGGTAGGGGTGTTCACGATCCTTACAGAAAATGCCAGCTGTGAGAGCTTGGTATTTCGCCTTTCCTAATTTGTTGCTGTTGCTGTGGTTACGAGGTTTTCCGCAGGGATTGGGTTTTGTGCTGGATCCCTCTACTAGTTAGCCGATTTCCTGGGTGCCGGAGAGGGGCATCGTGGTTGTCAGCATCGACGAACGGCCGATGAAAAGGACCTCGGAGATCCTATTCATTTTCGACCGTTCGCACCCATTTTCAACAAACGACAGGATGGTAACCGAACACCAAATCTTCTTCCTGAACGCCCCCGTTCGATGCAACGGTTCAACCCTCTAAATTCCCTACTCGAACGGTCCCTTCAGCAGTTAACCGAACGCACCCTAAGCTTTCGTTCATGCAGGAGGTCAAAGGAAAGTGTGGCGAAATAAGCGAGCTACGCTTGGTCGGGAGCAGCCTCTGAGGGTGGGATCTTAAGAAATATTTACTGCAGGGCATCGTTTTCGAAACTCTTATCTTATATCATTTGTTTAAAATGAAACAAGAAGCCGAGAAGGATTAGACAATGATGCCCCGTGAAAAATCTAGACTCACACCTTATTCTTGCATCTTGCCGCGAAACCGCGCTGAACCAGATACCAGAAAATCCCGCTCCGAAGAATTAGAGAGCCAGTACCCCGAATTCCCGAGTCCAATAGCTACCCCAGAGCCAATTAACCGGGGGCCCCGAAAAGAGGGGACAAGGAAGAAAAATGCTTCCGTAACCTTGTGTCAAGCGAGCCCCTTTTTTTCCGCCACCTTTGGGAAAATTTCATTGCCTGATCTTATGTAATTACTGTGCTGTAGAGCCAGATAATAGATACCGGTATGAAAGCCTACACAACGACCCGTTCGATAGTGTCGGGGGTACTTACTAGATCCACAATTAGTGTTGTGCACGAGCCGAGCTATAAGTTCTGGATAGATGAGGAATCAGCTGGATGGATGAAGAAGGACAAAGAAGCGGACAATAGACAAAAAGATAGTAGAGACAGGATTGTATTTCAGTGACCTATCGATCTAACAACTGGGACGAATTGGGCCCTTAAATACAAAAAACAGAACACACTCGTGACTCTCCAGGAGTCTGCTAACTATGATCACTTCATTCTGACAATCTACCACCCCTTCATTACTCTCTGCATATCCCCACTTCCCTTCATCCGAACATACCCCGCTTTCCTCCGTTTCGGCCCCACACCTCTCATTCCTCACCGCTAGGTTCACACTACGGTGAGTGTTCCGACATCGCACTCGTATTCGCTAAGGAGAGAGGGCCGGTAACTAGGGAGTGAGTGCCGGTGATTCACAACATGGACAACGATTTACGGGCAGATATTGTGAGAATTATTCAGGAAAAGATGTCGGATATGTGTGTATAAGCGTTTAGCGTTTCCCTTCTATCAACGATGTGTGCTTACCAACGATTATGTATAGATTCCTCCTTGTTTCGCTAAACATCGACGCTATTCTAGGTGGGGTGACAATTGCTGAGAGAAGAAAGAAACTGGAAGATATGGCGCGAGGTAATGGGCTGAATGATGCCTACACAGCAACCCTGACGCGGCTGAAGACGCAGAAGGGAAATAAATCAGTACTCGGATTGAAGGTCCTGATGTGGGTATTGAATTCGGAGCAGCCGTTACACGCCGACGACCTCTGTCATGCCTTAGGAGTCGAGATAGGGTCTGTGGATCTAGATCGGAAAAACGTCCCTGCATTAAAGACAGTCTTATCATCTTGTCTAGGTCTTGTCACGGTCGAGGCGTCTTCGTCCACTATCAGACTGGTGCACTTTACCCTCCAGGAGCACCTCGCCAATGACCCTACCCTATTCCGTAATCCTCATACCACAATTGCGGAGGTTTGCCTGACATACCTCAATTTTAGATGTATCAGGGATCTTGCACCAGAAGATATTTCCGACCCCTCCCCATACTTCGGTTTTGGATATACTAGGGCCTCATCGATCCCCCTTCTGGAGTATTCTTCTCGGTACTGGGGGGAGCATGCAAGAAGGGGATTGACGGAAAATGTCAAAGTACTTGCACTGAGGCTTCTCGGTAGTTTTGAGGAACATATATCTGCGCTAGTACTGTTATTGAGCTATGAAGATGTAAATTGGGACGAAGCGTTAGAATGGGCCGAAGGAAAACCGGAATCTACAGGGCTCCATGCGGTGTCATTATTAGGGTTCGTGGAGATACTTGCTGATGTATTGGAAATGAAGGAATGGAACATTGATGCAAAAGATTGGTTGGGGCGCACGGCTATTACATGCGCAGCTGAAAGAGGGCATAGGGCGGTCGTAGAGATACTGTTGGGGCGAGAAGATATCAATGGCGACCAGGCAGACAGCCATTACGGCCAAACTCCACTCATATTGGCAGCTAGAAACGGGCATGAGTGGGTGGTAAATATGCTTTTAGAAAGAGAGGACGTCAATCCTAACTATGAAGACACCCATTTTGGCGGAACACCACTCTCTTGGGCGGCAAATAATGGGCACGAAGGAGTAGTGAAGATGCTTTTAGAACGAGAGGACGTCAACCCCAACAGTGTGGGCAACCAACATGGCGGAACGCCACTCTCTTTGGCGGCCGGAAGCGGGCATGAAGGAATAGTTAAGATACTTTTGGAACGAGAGGAAGTCAATCCCGACCATGGAGACATCGAATCTGACAGAACGCCACTCTCTTTTGCGGCAGAGTACGGACACGAAGGAATAGTAAAGGTGCTTTTAGCACGAGAGAGGGTCGATCCCGAGCATGTAGACACGGAATATAACAGAACGCCACTCTCCTCTGCGGCAGAGCGCGGACACGAAGGAATAGTAAAGGTGCTTTTGGAACGAGAGAGCGTCAATCCCGGAAGCGTGGACACCGAACATGGCAGAATGCCACTCTCTTGGGCGGCAGAGAATGGGCGCGAAGGAATAGTAAAGATGCTTTTGGAACGAGAGGGCGTCAATCCCGATCATGCAGACATCCAATTTGGCAGAACGCCACTCTCGTTGGCGGCTGGGGCCGGGCATGTGGGAGTAGTCAAGATGCTTCTAGAACGGGAGGACGTCAATCCCGACCATGTAGACCCTAAATATGGCGTAACGCCACTCTCCTTGGCGGCTGCGCACGGGCACCAAGCGGTGGTAAAAGTGCTTTTGGAACGAAAGGACGTCAATCCAGACCACGCAGACACTGAATATGGCCAAACGCCACTCTCGTTGGCGGCTGAGGGCGGGCATGTGGGGATAGTAAAGATGCTTTTGGAACGAGAGGACGTCAATCCCAACCAGATAGTCACCGAAGATGACCAAACGCCACTCACCTGGGCGGCTGAGAACGGCCACGAAGAGGCAGTAAAGACAATTTTGGCGCGTGAGGACGTCAATCCTAACCATGCAGACTCCAAATATGGCACAACCCCACTCTGGTTGACGGCTGCGGGCGGGCATGAGGGGGTAGTAAAGATACTTTTGGGACAGGAGGAAGTCAATCCCAACCAGGCAGACACCTTTTATGGCCAAACGCCTCTCTCGTGGGCAGCTAAGCATGGGCATGAGGAGGTTGTCAAGATGTTTTTGGAACGGGAGGACGTCAATCCTGACAAAGCAGACACCGAATGCGGCAGAACTCCACTCTCGTGGGCGGCCGAGAGCGAACATGAGGGAGTTGTAAGGATGCTTTTGGAACGAGAGAACATCACTCCCCACCGTGCAGAAACCAAATATGGTCCAACACCACTCTCGTGGGCCGCAAAGCGCGGACATAAGATCATAGTAAAGATGCTTTTGGAAATGGAAGATGTCAATCTAGAACAAGGAGACATCGAATGTAGCCAGGCATCCTCGCTTCGTTTGCTCGGCCTTGGGGCGAGTGTGCGGTGGCGACACAATTCAGGTCTCATGATCCTAATACCGACATCATGCACTTTATGGCCAGCCTACACTCCCACCGGTAGACTCCAATGAGCGGGAGCCAACATTGGACCTCAATAATTCCGTCTCAATATCCCTTGGTAACGACCTCCCCACAACTGAACCGCCCATCCTCCCTCAAACCTGCTCCATGTTGCCCCGAAAGTTCCTGTATCCCCCACAGAAATCTGAATACCCTCACAAACCTTTCTTGACCCTGCCAGTTGTGGCTAACCGGTATTGTGTCGTCGGCTCCTCCGTTTCCCTTTTAACTTTCCTCACCTACTGTCAGAATTCGCATAGTTGAACCTCATGCCAGGACGTTGGAGTTGCCTTTGCCGAAACGGTCCGGCACTTTTGGCTTAAGATAGAGTTGGAGAATTGGTATAGACAAGACTTCGCCGGTTTAGATGTAAACAGACTTTGATAAGGGTTTTTTTTCTAGTTTATTCTGGCTGTATGCTAGATATCTATTTTTTATTTTTTTATTCTTCGCCTGTTACTTCCCTTGGAGTCCTGATTAGACATGGTCCAATTATGGTGTTCTCCGCCTTCATTCCTGTCCTACTCTTCGTTAAGTTGGTATTTTCGTTGCGTTGTTTTAGACCGTTATTTACGGCACAATGTTGGAAATGCTGATCGGCATGCTAGAGTTTCTTTTGTTTCATGAAAGCACAGATGTTAAGAAAGATGTTTCATTGATGGACGGATATGAGAATGGAAAGCCTGGAGGCTACGGAAATGAAGGAAGTCTTTGTGGTGCATTTCTTTTATTGAGGGATAACGCAGAATGTTTCTTTCCTTTTGTTTCTTTGAGGGATAGACAAAGTGATGAGGAGAAATGTGTGGATGGAAGTGGAAACGTGTGTTGATTGTTGGATGTCTGAGGAGAGCACAGTGTTCCAAACGGGCTAGGCCGCTGGTAGGCCGGCCTATAGGCTATAGGCCGGGCCAAGGCGGGCCACTCCGAAAACAGCCTAGGCCGATATAGGCCGAATTCCATCGGCCTACGAAAGCGTATCAGGCCTAATAGGCGCCTATAGGCCCGGTGATTAGCATTGAGAACAGATCGCCCTAAGGGTGTCCGACCCCCCCCCCTCTGTCAAGTTTCTAGCCTTGAATTTTTTTCTCTTTACCTTTGGCTATTGCTTCATAATTAATCACACAACGAGTGATACATAACCAACTCAATAAAGTCTTAAAAATTCACCTTTAGAGCCACCTGCACAGCCTTATCCTGTCATCATTCCATCCTATTTTGCCTCTTGAGAAATCGTCGTATTTTTAATGTTATTTGTAAATTGTTTAAAGTTAATCTGCTCGTATTCATACCTTATATGCAGTCCCCTCTCTCCTATGCACAGTTGACCCACCACAACAGCATCTCTTTTATTATAATTAACTTAATTAATTAATTCACTATCTCTAGTATCTTTGAGTATTTTTTTGCTAAGAAAGTGAAACAAATCCTTTATTTTTAATCTCATTAGGTAATTGGAAAGTTTACAGTGAATTTTTGCCGTTCACACGACGTGGCTGCCCAATATGAGTGGTTAACCTAGATCATATAGGCCAGCCTAGGCGATATAGGCCAGGCCGGCCTATCAGGCAGGTTAGACAAAGCCTATATAGCCTATACGCGGGCCTGTTCCGGCTGGGCTCAGGCATAACCAGGCCTGCAGGCTCAGGCCAGGCTAGATCCCGGCCAATTCTAACAGGCCGGGCCCGGCTTCACTGAAGCCTGGCCTACCTGGCCCGTTGGGAACACTGGGAGAGTTTTTTGATTTTCATACATACACCTGCCATTACCATCAGTTTAGTGACTAAGCCAAGTACGAGGAATAGACCTATCTTGCTCGCTGTCATTATCCTCCCTCCCGCTGTTGCTCTTTCTGTACCGTATTTGCTCTTATTTTGTTTATACAATACCCCCATTTCTGACAAAATTATAACTGGAAAGCATGCAGTGGATAGAGAAGAAGAGTATAAGACCTGGGACAAGTACAGTCACTAGTCAGAAGTGTTCGTGAAACATGTCTCGCCTTACTAAGCTACCTCACCAAAACACAAACCCCGCCCCAATTGATCATAACCTCTCCTACGATTTCCACCAGAGCAAAGTCTAGTACGATCAACAGGACGGCAAGAGCCCTTTTGATAACTGTTTTTCAGATATGCTTCTAGAGACATCGTAAACGCTTATCTCATTTATCATACCTAATAATAGAAGGAGATGGTTAGCGAAGGGTTCCTAATTACTTGCAGTATTCTAGAGGTATTAAAACTTTGCAAATGCAGCTCTATCTATAGTGTAAATAATGCTCCTGCCTGAAGTGATTGGAGCACTACTAACTGGTTTAGTCAAAATAATATTGTCCCTGCTTCCGTTAGATAGGCTATCTATTATTATTAGGGAATGAGTATCGATCGTATGTATGAAAAGCGTATCAGTAGAGAGCAGCAAGAGACTCGATATATTGGATGCGTACGGTTCACTAACTACCCTTCTACATGTGTGCGCGGACAAGACCCTTAAGTACAGAAACAAGAAAACAATGGCTTGCATAGAGATTCTAATCCAATCACCCGATTCCTAGAACTTCTGGTACGATCCGCTAACGTCTCATTACCCCGCTTCTTCTCACTGCTTACCCCTCTTGTTACTGACAGCTTACCCCGCTATTGCTCACCACTTACCCCACTATTCCTCACTGCTTACCCCTCAGTTCTTGACTGCTAGTAATCTGCACTGGCTTTCGCACTGTTCACCAGGTTTCAGACTCACCGGTGAAAGGTGCAGTTTCTTTCTAGCTTATTCTAGTAACCGAGGGAAGGTGGGCTCCGGTGATTCACAATACTATCTCCTCTTAGCCACCAGTACACCTATTCTAATTGTTTATTTGACTTTCACTATATGAAATTACACTGGATGGGCACTGGGGAACTATCGCAGGTGGGCAATCCTGTAGGATCAGAGGCAGAGTATGACAAGGGGGTCAACTAGAATAAACGGCATCTGCAGTAGGTGATTGGAGTTCCCTGCTGCTTGGTGCAATGTCTTATGACGCTTGGTTTTTTATTTCTCTTAAGGTCACTGAAGATTTCTGTTCTGAGTCCTGCTGTATTTTTCACATCTCTCTCTTTATTAGATTATTCTTGACTATATAAAGTACTAGGACAAAGCTATTCGTCCGATCGGCGGCAACCGGACAACCCCTCAAAAAATCCCATCTCAATGATCAACCACCCTTCAACAACCATGCCTCCAGAAAAGACTGGCAATCTCTCAGAGTTTGAGAAAGGGCAAATTGTTGCCTTGAAAGAAAACTCTCTCTCTTCTTCTGAAATTGGAAAGATCTTAAGTCGTCCCAAGAGTACTGTTCTAAGTTTCTACAACTGGTTCCACAAGAGGGGTGATGTGAAAAACCTCCCCATGCCTGGAAGACACAAAATTATCGATACCAGAACCCATCACCGCCTCGTCAAAGAGTCTAAGAAGGCATGCTGCCTCCCCTTATCAGAATTGCACAATAAGGTTGCACCACATGCCTCAGTCAAGACCATCAAGCGAGCTTTAGCATCAGTCAACATCAAGAAGTGGAGAGCCAGGAAAAGAGCATTTCTGAAAGATGAGCATGCTGTCAAGAGGCTACCTTGGGCCAAGAAGTATAAGGATTGGACACAGGAGGACTTTGAGGGGGTCATCTTTAGTGATGAATGCAT
>Ga0307507_10006438_pt1 | contig 18034 bp, 14 predicted proteins | sample 7_EM_MG_FD_207223 | JGI IMG/M metagenome (GOLD analysis project Ga0307507, IMG submission 207223) | Populus trichocarpa ectomycorrhiza microbial communities from riparian zone in the Pacific Northwest, United States - 7_EM | ecosystem: Host-associated > Plants > Roots > Unclassified | place... | reverse complement strand
GGTGCCGTTCTCGCTGAACGCGTACTGCCCGGTCGCGAACTCCGCCCAACTGGTGGTCTGCGTGTCCTGGAGCACCGAGTTCGGTGCGTAGCCGGACTTGAGCCAGCCGGTCCACAGCGAGAGCGCGTCCACGGCGGACGCCGAGGACAGGTCCGTCAGCTTCGCCCCGGAACCCCAGAACCAGGGCAGGAACTGGAAACTGCCCTCCTCCGTGCCGATCGCCGAGAACGTGATCCCCTTCTTGCCCGCCGCCTTGACCTTGGCCAGCGCGGCGGTCAATGAAGTCCAGTCCTTCACGGTCGTGACATCGACCCCTGCCGCCGACAGCACCGCCTTGTTGTAGTACAGCGCCAGCGTGTTCGCGCCGATCGGGACGCCGTAGGTCTTGCCGCCCTCCTGTCCGGCGGCCAGCAGGTTCGGCTCGACCGAGGAGGTGTCGATCTTGTTCTCGTCGGTACTGGTCAGCACGCCGCCCTCGGCCAGCGTCGAGACCACCGGGTTGTCCACGATCAACACGTCCGGCGCGTCGCCCTGCTGCGCCGCGAGCAGCACCTTGGTCGTGAGGTCCGTGGTGTCGAACCCGGTGCGCTTGACCGTGACCCCGGCGGACGTGCCGCACTTGTCCAGCAACTGCACCCACGCCGAGCTGTTGTCGAACTGCGGGTACGGATCCCACACGGTGTAGGTGCCGCCCGCCGCGGAACCGGACGAACCGCTGCCCGCGGTCGAGCCGCACGCGGCGGCACCCAACAGGGCGCTGACCACCAGACCGACGCCCACGGCGCGCCGTCGCACCAGGTGTCTCTTCATGGACTGACTCTTTCTCGAAGGATGGACCGGACGCCGCGGGAGCGCGGTCGTGCGCTCCCGCGGCAGGAGGGGTTTAGCGCTGTGTGAGTTTCCACAGGTGATCAGCGGTGCCGTTGTCGCCCCATTGGAGGACCAGGGCGCCGCTGGAGGTGCTGGCGTTCGTGACGCCGAGCAGGAGTCCGCTGTTCGCGTTCGCGATCTTGTAGCTGCCGTCACCGTTGGGCACGATCTGCCAGAGGTGGTCCGTGGTGCCGTTGTCGCCCCAGATCAGGGCGTCGGCCCCGGCGGCGGTGCTCGCGCTCTGGATGCCCAGGACGAGTCCGCTCGCCTGGTCGACGATCTTGTAGTACCCGGTGCCCGCGGCGGCGTCGATCTGCCAGCTCTGGGTGGTGCCGGTACTGGAGGTTGCCTGCACCACTGCCGTGCCCTGCGCCGTCGCGGCGCCCTGGGTGTCCAGGTTGAGGCCGCTGTTGACGTTGGTGACGGTGTAGTAGGAGCCGCTGGTGACGTCGTGCGCCGCCGTCGGTGTCCAGAGATGGTCGGCGGCGCCGGTGTCGGTCCACTGCAGCGCGGCGGCTCCAGCGCTGGTGGAGGCACCGGAGATGCCGAGCACCAGTCCGCTGTTCTCGTTCTTGATCTTGTAATGGCCGCTGCCGGCGGACACGAGCTGCCAGAGCTGGGCAGTCGATCCCGTGTCGGTCTGCTGCTGCACGGCCGCGCCGGCCGAGGTCGAAGCGCCGGAGACGCCGAGCACCAGCCCGGAGTTCTCCTCGACGATGCGGTAGTAGCCGGTACCGGTGTCCACCAGGTCCCACAGGTGGTCGCGGGTGCCGTTGTCGCTCCACTGCACCGCCGCCGCGCCGGAGGAGGTGCTCGCGTTCGACACCCCGAGCACCAGACCGCTGTTGGCGTTGGTCAGCTTGTACGTGCCAGCCAGCCCGGCCGAGGTACCGGTGGGCGTGATCAGCAGGTGGTAGCCGTAGGCGGAGTTCATTCCGGCCACGGGCACGGTGATCGACCCGTTGCTGATCGCGTAGTCGTCCACGGAGATGGTCTGCGGGGCCGCCACCGCGGTCGTCCGTCCGCGCGAGGGCGTGTACTCCAGCGTCACGTGCGCGCTGGAGCCGAAGCCGGACAGACTTGACAGGCCATTGACGGTGACCGCCGTGGCCCCGCTGCCGCCGCCGAAGATCACACTGACCAGGTGCTTGCCCGAGTCGTACGAGGCCGCGCCGTCGATGCCGGTCTGCGAGGGCGGCACGGTCCGCACCATCTCGCCGGACATGTCGCCGTACCACTTGTACAGCCACCAGGAGCCGTTGGGCAGGCCGCCGGTGCCGGTGAGCGTGTCGCCCATCGTGCCGTACTGGTTCCAGAAGGCGAGCTCCGCGTTATTCACCCCGGCCCGCTCGAACTTGGCGATGTAGCCGACCAGCGCGCCCGGCACGCCCACCTCGCTCGTCGTGCCGTACTCCTCGATCACGATGGGCCGGGCGCTGATCCCGAGGCTGGTCTCCATGGCGCGATACGCGGCCACGTCGGCGGCGATGTTGGCGTCGCCGCCCAGCTCGTGCCAGCTGACGATGTCCGGCAGCGCGTTGTTCGCCTTGGCGTAGCTGAGGAACGACTGCATGTAAGAGGCATTCCACCCGGAGATGCTCGGGCCGTCGATCGGCGTCGTCGGGTCCTTGGAGCGGATCTCGTCGTACGTGCGCACCCAGCCCGCGTTGAACGTGCCCGCGTCGGCGGTGTCCCAGGTCCAGTCCGGCTCGTTCCAGATGCCGTACGCCTCGATGTTCGTGGCGCCGGAGGCCTCGACGGAGGCGATCTGGGTGTCCACGGCGGACAGCCAGTTGCTCCAGCTGACCCACTTGTAGGGGAAGTTCGGATACCAGTCCGGCATCCGGATGATCACCTTCGCGCCGGCCCGCGATGCCTTCGCGGCGACCTTCAGCGCATCGCCGGCAGGGGCGGGCTCACCGTTGGGCAGCTGGGTTCCGCTCGGGGCCATCTGCACGAAGGTGTTGGGGTGCAGCGGCTGTACGAAGCGGTCTGCAGGAGTGGAGTCGTCGGCGAGCCCGTAGAGCGCGCCCGAGGCGACATGGGTGACCGTACGCAGGTTGACGTTGGCGTTCACCACAAGGGTGTTGGCAGCCGTCGCGGCACGGGCCCGGTCGGCGGGCAGGCCGAGCGTGCCCGCCGCGGCGGTGAATAAGAGCGCGGCGGCAGTGGCCGCGCGAATGGTTCGCTGTTGCACCTGGCACCTCATTGGCAGGAGAAAAGCGGTGGGTCGGTCGGGGATTCGGTTCGGCGTGCCGCGAGCACGGGCCTGCTCGACGGCGGCCTGGCGCCTCCTACGGTGCGACCGGAATCCAGACCCGCATCGGTCCCGGATTCCGATTGCCCCACAGGAAGTAGGGGATGGCGGTCAGCGCGAACGGAAGGTCTTCCGAGTCCGGCGCGCCGCCGGCGCCGGATGCTTCGTCGAGCGCTTCGTCGAGCGGCCGGTAGAGCCGCTCCGTCGCGAAATGGAGCACCCGGCCGGCGGCGGTCAGCGTGACCGGGACCGGCGAGTCCGCGCCAAGCCGGCCGACCTGGATCGGTGCGACGGGTTCGAGCGCGACGTCTTCGAGCACTGCGTCGTCGGGCAGGTCGTGCTGTTCGATGCTGTACACCAACGGCCCGCGCGCCAGTGCGACACAACCGCGGACCGCGTCCACCCGGGGGTGGGCCGCCAGCACGCGCGGCGGCATCGCCAGCCGCAGTTCGACCCGCTCTCCCGCCCAGTCGCGGGTCAGCCGGACATAGCCGTCGATCGCGGGGGCGGCAAGTTCCACCCCGTCGACCAGAACCGTGAACGCCCGGCACCACGCGGGGATCCGCAGCGCCAGAGTCCACGGCCGGCCCAGATGTCTCGCTGAGGAAGACACGGTAATCGCGATGTCGCCGTCCCACGGGTAACCGGTCTCCACCCCCACCGAGTGCACGCCGTCGTCGATCGACCCACTCGCATAGAGGTGGACCTGCACGCCGGTCTCGTCGGCGGTGGCCGTGTAGCAGTGCAGCGACGCCAACAGCCGCGCCAGGTTGGGCGGGCAGCACGCGCACGAGTACCAGGACAGCCGCCGGGACGGCGCGTCCTCTTCGGCGCCGTCGTGGCCGGTGCGCAGGTGCAGCGGGTTGGAATAGAAGAAGTGCGCGCCGTCCTGCGCGGTCGAGACGGCGATCGCGTTGTACAGCGCCCGCTCCATCTCCTCGGCGTAGCGGTGCCTGCCCGTGGCCAGCAGCAGCCGCCAGTTCCACTGGAAGCTGCCGATCGCCGCGCAGGTCTCGGCGTACGCACGATCCGGCGGCAGCTCGTACGGGTCGCCGACGGCTTCGTCGCGGTGTCGCGAGCCGTGCGCGCCGGTGATGTAGGTCTTCGTCCGGAACGCCGAGTCCCACAGCCTTTCGGCGGCGGCGAGCAGCTCGACATCGCCGGTCTCCACGGCCACGTCGACGGCCCCGGCGAGCAGGTAGACCTGCCGGACCGCGTGCCCGGCGAACTCGTCTGCCTCACGCACCGGCCGGTGGTCCTGGAAGTAGGCGGCCCCGAACCGGTGCTCGCCGAGCAGCCCGCGTCCGCGCAGGCCGACGAAGCGCTGAGCCAGTGTCAGATAGGGGCGGTGGCCGGTCTCCCGGTAGAGCTCCACCAGGGCCGTTTCGATCTCGGGGTGGCCGCAGACCGCGTCCCGTCCGTCCGGACCGAAGCACCGCACCAGCAGGTCGGCGAACCGGCGGGCGATCGGCAGCAGCCGCTCGCCGACCCCCGCGCGGGCCGCCGCGACCGCGGCCTGGATCAGGTGGCCCGCGCAGTACAGCTCGTGGCCCTCCTCCAGATCCTGCCAGCGCGCGTCCGGATCGGTGTGCTGGACGTACGAGTTCAGGTACCCATCCACCTGTTGCGCCTGCTGGACCGCGTCGACCAGGGTTTCGAAGGCCTCGGACGCGGCCTCGTCACCCGGCTCGGCGGCCAGGTGCCAGGCGGCGGCCTCAAGCGTCTTGTAGATGTCCGAGTCGGTGAACACCATCCCCACGTGCCGTCGCCCGCTTCCGGGCGCGGTGCGCAGGTTGCCGAGCGCGCCCGCCGCCTCGAGCTGGTCGAGGCAGTGCGGCAGGGTGGCCCGCGCGTTGCGCTCCTGCCACCGGCCGAGCAGGCCGTCGCCGTGCAGCCGGACCGAGGCCCACCCCAGCGGTCGCAGCGCCGCGAGCGCGCCGGGCGAGGGGACCGCCGGGCCACCGCCACCGCCACCGCCCGCGCCGGTGGTGGCGGCGGCGGTCGGGTGCGGCTCGAGCGTCGGCTCCGTGGCCGACCGTCGCGATTCGATCATCACCGTCTCTTCTTCACGGGTGGGCGCGGGGAGGCGTCGGACGGTGGCCGCCCGGCCCGGCGCGCGAGCGGTCCTCGGCGTCGTTTTTCGGCCCGGATTGGCGGCCTGAACTGTGTGAGGAGACCGCAGTGGGCCGGTTTCCGAAAAGCTTTTCGGGACTGTATCCCCGAGATTTCCCCAGTGTCAAGGACTCGTCCGGTACCCCTCCGCACGGCTGGGCTATGCTCGGATCAGCACTTGAGCGGATCGCATGCCTCGGACCACGGCGAACCGCCCCCACCGCCGCACCCGGGCCGGTCCGATACGGGGTGAAAGGATTTCGGTGGATCGGTCAAGTAAGCCGGCGACGACGACCCTCACGGACGTGGCGCGCCGCGCCGGGGTGTCCGTGGCGACCGCGTCCAAGGCGCTCAACCAGCGCGGCGAGGTCGCCCCGACGACCCGCCAGCGGGTGCTGGCCGCGGCCGAGGAGCTCGCGTTCCAGCCCAACGCGCTCGCCCGCGGCCTGATCTCCGGCCGCACCCGGACCGTCGGGCTGCTCACCGACGAACTCGGCGGCCGGTTCGCCATACCGGTGCTACTGGGCGTGGAGAATGCGCTCGGAAACCAGCAGATGTCGGTCCTGCTCTGCGACAGCCGCGGCGACAGCATCCGCCGCCGGCACTACATCAGAACCCTGCTCGCCCGGCAGGTGGACGGCCTGATCGTGCTCGGCGAGACCAACGACCTGCGGCCCTCGGTGACCGCCGACGTCCCGGTCCCGATCGTCTACGTCTACGGCGAGTCCGACGACCCCGACGACCTGTCGATCCTGGCCGACGACCACGGCGGCGGCCGGCTGGCCGGACGGCACCTGCTCTCGCACGGTCGTACCCGCGTCGCGCACATCACCGGCGAGGAGACGTACCGCGCGGCCCGGGAGCGCGCCGACGGCCTGCGCGACGCGCTCGGCGAATCAGGCCTCTCCATCGTCGGCGGCCCGATGTACGGCGAGTGGACCCAGCGCTGGGGACGCCACGCCGCCCGGATGCTGCTGGCCGCCCACCCGGACGTCGACGCGGTGTTCTGCGGCAGCGACCAGATCGCGGTCGGCGTCGCCGACGCACTGCACGACCTGGGCAAGCACATCCCGGACGACATCGCGCTGATCGGCTACGACAACTGGGAGGTGTTCGCCGCCGAGTGCCGCCCGCCGCTGACCACGATCGACCTGAACCTGCAGCAGATCGGCGCGGCCGCGGTGGCCCGCCTCTTCGCCGCCCTTGACGGAGAGGAGGCCTCAGGCGTCATCCGCTGCCCCACCCGGCTCGTGGTCCGCCAGTCCACCGGCCCGCGCATCCTCCCGACGTCCTGACGCACCCCACGGGCCGCCTTACGGGTGCCGATGAGTCATCTACAGAGTGCTCGCCCAGGTCCACGCCTGGCGCGACAAGGAATTCCAGAGAGATCGCCCCATTGATTTGAAGGCGGGGTCTTATCGCGAGGCAGGCTCTGCGGGCTTATTCAGTCCCCGGATACGACGAGCTGCATGTCCCCAAGCAGGATGGCCGAGGGCGACCTCGCTGACGCCCTGCTGAAGGTGATGGTGCAGCGGCTGGCGGACGCCGCGCTGCTCAAGGCGCGTGCCAAGGTGCGCACGGACTCCACACATGTGCTGGCTGTTGTGCGCACCCTCAACCGGCCCGAACTGGTCACCTACCGCATCACCGGCGGCACCTCGCCGACCCTGTCGCCGAGCGCCACCTCTTCGTCGAACGTCGGCCCGTCAGAGGCCGCGAGTCCGTCCACGACTGCGTCCGCGAGTGCAACCGGGCTGCCCATCGGCACGCCGAGCGCAACCGCTGCCGGATGCTCGGCGACGTACAGCCTCACCAACAGGGGGCCTTGGGCCGATGTCCGGAGTGCCGAGTCGCCTGTGTCGCGGCCGGCAGGTGCGGGGGAGTGCTGCGTGGGTGCATGGGAAGTGCCGAGGTCGGCGGCGTGTCCGAGTTGAGACGCGCGCGCGTGACAGGCCGTGGCCCCATCGGGCAGTCACGGCCTGCCACGCGCGCAGGTGCCTGTTGACGGCCTGTGTCACAGACGGTGACAGTTCGTGTCCGAAGCCGGTGTCAAAACGTGTCAGAACCGGTGACATCCGGGCGTCAGGTCACAGTACCCCTCCCCACCAGGGCTCTTCTATGCCGCATAAGAGAGATTCTGATATACCGTCAGTCTGACCAGGCGTTATGTGACGCCCGATTAGCTGACCTGGACGAATGCTGCCGGGGATTGCCGTTTGGTGTAGTCGTCCTGGGGCGGATTGGCCGCGGGCGGACGCCGGTCCCGTCTGTCTGAACTGAGCGCGTCGCCGTCTGCCGCGGACGCCTTCGACGCCGTGGCCACGAGTCTGTGGGCGCACCGGCCGAGGGCCGCCGGGGCCGTCGGATGCGCGTCCGTAAGAGATGGCCGCGACGCGACGCTAACCGGGCAAGAACACTCCGACCAACGGCACGGTGACGCGCCGACGGCCGGAGCCAGACGCGACGTGACCCGGAGGCCCCTGTGGCGCTGCATCCAGGCGACCTGTTCCCCACGCTCACCCTGACGCTTCCCGAAGGCGGCGACCTGGAGTTGCCCGAGGGGCTCGCGGGCCGCTACGGCGTGGTGCTGTTCAACCGCGGCTCCTGGTGCCCGTACTGCAACGCGCAGCTTCGGGCGTTCCAGCGTGCACACGAAGAACTCGCTGTGGTGGGTGCGGCCGTCGTCTCGGTCTCGGTCGACGACGAGGCGAGCACCCGCGCGCTGATCGCCAAGCACGGCCTGCAGTTCCCGGTCGGGCACAGTGCCGACGCGGACGCCTTCGCCGAGGCGACCGGCGCGTTCGTCAACCAGGACCCCAAATTCCTGCAGTCCACCGGCTTCGTGCTCGACCCGCACGGGCGGGTCCTGGTCGCGGTGTACTCCACCGGCGCCATCGGGCGGCTCGTGCCGCAGGACGTCATCGGCGTGATCCGCTACCTGCGCGAGCACGCCGGGGACGCGACGGCGTGACGGTGTGTCGCCGACTGCCATGCGGCGGTGGGTCCGAGACGATGGCGAGGCGGGAGCGAGATGACCTTCGAGGAGGGATCGGGCATGACCACTGGCGGTAGTGATCTGGCCGGGGACGGCGCGTGGCGTTTCGACGGGCTGCGGGCGTTGTTCGTGAACTGCACGCTGAAGCGTTCCCCGGAGGTGAGTCACACCGAGGGTCTGGTCGAGAGGTGTCGGGCGGTGATGCAGGCGCGCGGGGTGGACACCGAGGTGGTCCGCGCGGTCGATCACGACATCGCGACCGGGGTGTGGCCGGATATGACCGAGCACGGGTGGGCGAGTGACGAGTGGCCGGCCCTGTACGAGAAGGTTCTGGCGGCCGACGTGCTGGTGCTGGCCGGGCCGATCTGGCTGGGTGACAACAGTTCGGTGATGAAGCGGGTGATCGAGCGGCTTTACGGCTGCTCGAGCCTGCTCAACGAGCGCGGCCAGTACGCGTATTACGGAAGGGTGGGCGGGTGCCTGCTGACGGGGAATGAGGACGGGGTCAAGCACTGTGCGATGAACGTGCTCTACAGCCTGCAGCACCTGGGCTACACCATTCCGCCCCAGGCTGACGCCGGGTGGATCGGGGAGGCCGGACCCGGCCCGTCCTACCTGGACCCGGGCTCCGGCGGCCCGCAGAACGACTTCACCAACCGCAACACGACCTTCATGGCCTGGAACCTGATGCATCTGGCCGCGATGCTCAAGCAGGCCGGCGGAGTTCCCGCGCACGGCAACCAGCGCTCGGCTTGGGACGCGGGCTGCCGCTTCGACTTCCCCAACCCCGACTACCGCTGAACGCGGCACGCCGCGGTTGCCGCGGGACGGCGCGTTCCGACTGGCCGGGCTCGCGCGGTCGGTGGCAGAGAGGGCGGCGTGATTGCGCGTGCGGTCTTGACTCCGGAGCTGATCGGCGGTCGTGTTCTGCTGTGCGATCCATCCGGGTTACGGGAGGCGTCGATGGCGTTCGATGAGGAGTTGGCTGAGCGGGTCCGTGAGGTCTTGCCCGCCGACGAGACGGGGCGGGTCAGTGAGCGCAAGATGTTCGGCGGTCTGGCGTTCCTTCTCGACGGCCACATGTTCGTCGGTGTCGTCGGCGCGGAGTTGATGGTGCGGCTCGGACCGCAGGGCACCGCGGCGGCCCTGCGGCTCGAGCACGTGCGGGAGATGGACTTCACCGGCCGCCCGTCCAAGGGCATGGTCTTCGTACAACCCGCGGGCCTGGACGGACCGGCGCTGCAGCGATGGGTGCAAGACGCCGCGTCGTTCGCGCGCGCCCTGCCGCCCAAGACCGCCCCATCGCGTTCCCGGCGCTGACCTACCGCGGAAGCAGTGCGGCGGCGTGATGTGTCATACCGCGGTGGTGTGCTGCTCGCCACGCTGGGCCATGGTTGCGGAGGCCAGCAGCGCTCCGGCGACGATCACCGGGCGGGTTCCGAGGCGGCCGAACAGCCTGGCCGAAGCGCCTGCGGCGACGGCGATGCCGATGGTGACCGGCAGATAGGCAGATCCAGCCTCCTCGTGCACCGCGGCTATCGGCCACTGCCTCCACACCGCCGGCAGCGGCAGACGCAGAAGCCGCGGGCGCCCCATGCCCAGCAGCGCGACATACGGCACACACCGATCGGCACCGCCCTCACATCCCGCCCGCGGCCGGGCTCAGCCCGGTCAACACCGCGGTGGCGGCGCGGCTGGCAATGGCGGCGCTGCCGCGCAGCGACCGCGTAGCCGCGACGTCCATTGCGAGGATTGGTCCACGTCGGCAAACGGCGCCTGGCGCGCGTGATGCGCTACTGGCTGGAGGGGGCGGATCACGGGGCCTCGGCAACTGGTCGCAGCAAAAGGTCCTTGCCGACCAGGGTTCCCGGCACACCGTGTAACGGGGCCCACTCTAACGTTTCCCTCAAACGCCCCCGTTTCGGACCGATCACGACCGCGCCCGGCCGCCGCACCGCCAGACGGCGCCCGGCCGCCCGTTGGCTATCACGTTCGGCGCGCGATCGCGGCTCTCTGTCATCCCGCGCAGACCCCTGCACCGGCTGCGGCGGCCCGGTAGGCTGGCGGGTGGCGCCGGGAGGGCGCCGCCGGGTCCGCGGGAAGGACTGAGTCCACCTCCGAATGACGATGCACGTGTAGCTTTGGCCTCTTCCTCGGCCTGAGCAGCGGATCGCAGGCGACGGAGGGAGACGCCGTGTCTGATCCGCTTCCCGAGCGCCCCGATCTCGGCCAGTTGCGCCGCCGGGCCAAAGAACTGCGTGACGCTGCCCGGGCGGGCGATGCCGCGGCCCTGCAGCGTATTGCCCGCCACCACCCCGCCACGCCCGGTGGCGCGGTCCGGTTGGCTGGCGCACAGCTGGTCATCGCCCGCGAACTGGGCTTCTCCAGCTGGCCCAGGCTCACCGCAGCCCTGGATGCCGACGCGGCATCGCGTCGAGCGGTGTCGGTGTTCGTGGCCGCCTCGATCGAGGGCCGTGTGCGGCAGGCAGGCGAGATCCTGCGCGCCGATGCGGGTATCGCCGGGCGCAGCCTGCCGGCCGCGGCCGTGCTCGGCGACGCCGCGGCGGCGCGTGACCACCTTGCCGCCGACCCGGAGGCGGCGGTCGCCCTTGACGACGAACGAGGCTGGCCGCCGCTGCTGTATACCTGCTACTCCCGCTGGCATCAGATCGAGCCCGACCGCACAACCGGGTTGGCCGAGGTGGTGCGCCTGCTGCTGGCGGCCGGGGCCGACCCGAACACCAACGACGGGGGACGGCCCCGCTACCGCTCGGCCCTTAAGGGGGCCGTGGAGGTCGACAATCCGGCGATCACCGAAGTGCTGCTCGATGCCGGGGCCCATCCCGACCCGGGCCAGCCCATCGCCGAGGCCGCCGCCTATCGCGACCTGCGGTGTCTGCGATTGCTGCTCTCCCATGGCGCCCGGGTGGCCGGCACCTGGGCTCTGGGCGCCGCTGTCTTCAACGACAATGCGGGTGCGACAGCGCTGCTGCTCGACGCCCTGGCCACCAGTGGGGGCCGGGTGGCGCACGCGGCGAGCGAGGTCTTGCCGGACGCCGCATCCACCGCGTCTTTTCCCGTGGTCGCAGCCCTCTTAGACGCCGGAGCGGACCCGCGGGCCACGGACGACGACGGGGTCTCCGCACTGCGCTCGGCGGTGCGCGCGGGCAGGCAGCAGAGCGCGGCGCGGCTGCGCGCGCTCGGCGCCGCCGAGGACGCCACCGAGGTCGACCGGTTCCTCGGCGCATGCCTGACCGCCGACCGCCAGCAGGCCGAGCAGTTGCTCGCCGATCACCCCGACCTGCCAGACCGGTTGACCGACGAGGACCGGGCCGTGATCTACGAGGCCGCCGCTTCCCGCCCAGCAGAGACGCTCGCGCTCATGCTGGAACTCGGCTTCTCACCCCACACACGCCGATTCGGCGAGCAGCCCCTGCACAATGCTGCCTACCACGGGAACGCGGCGGCCGTGCGGGTGCTGCTTGAGGCCGGGGCCGAGGTCGATGCACGCGACGATCGGTTCAACGCCACCGCGTTGGCGTTCGCCACCGTCGGCAGCGGCGAGCGGGCCGGGAAGCCGGGAGGCTGGATCGCCACCGTGAGAATGCTCATCGAGGCCGGCGCCGCCCGGGACGCTGTGTGGATCACCGGTAAGCCGCCTAGTGAGCAGGTCGCAGACCTCCTGCTGCACTACGGCATCACCCCTGACGAGCCCGCCGAAGCACCAGCCGTCGGCCGGGAGCACGAGCAGGGCGAGGCGCCCGGGTCGCTCGGCACTGGAACCGGGGTCATGGCCGAGATCGCCCGGCACCTGGAAACCGCCTGCCGCGACCTGGACCTCGACGTGCTCGGCTCGCTGCTGCACACCGAGGTCCGCTGGACGGGACTGTGCAGAAACCGCGCGCAGGTGCTCGACTGGTATCGCGCCGTACTGGCCGAGGGAACCGTCGCCGACGTGCGCAGCGTGCAGGTCGACCGCGACGCCGTGGTGCTCGGGCTCACGGTGGCCCGCCGGGCACAAGGAGCCCGGCCCGCCCCGGCGCAGCACCTCTACCAGGTCTTCACCGTCCACGACGCCCAGATCGTCGAGATCCGCGGCTACCCCGACCGTGAAAGCGCCCTGACCCGCGGCGACGACCCGGCCGCCGTGTGACGGGCGCGGGCCGCCCGCGCCCGGCCGCATCATCCCCGGCCGTCCATCCCGATCAGCCTCCTGATATTGGCGGTGCGCGAAGGAGGCCGGGGCGGTTGGTTCAGACGTCCGTGGCAGGCGGCGGGCCGAAGATCTCCTCGCCGAGCGCTCGTGCTTCGTGCTGGTCCAGGATGCGGCCGGGGCCTCGGCATGCTGGGCGGCGAACGCCTCGGCGTTCTGGCGGGTGGCGAAAAAGCGCAGGTATCCGCAGCACACGACCACGGCCGGCCCGGACTCGGCGCGGGCGCCGTAGAACACCACCGCGCTCTGTGGCTGCCATCGCGCGGCGCCGTCGGTGAGGGTGGCGCGCACCGGCTCGCCGCTGACCGGGTCGGCCGGGGCGATCTGCCCGTGCGCGTCCAGGGTCAGGAAGTCCTCGGCCGCCAGCGTGGCGGGCACCTCGCGTACCGAGACGCCCAGCGGCGCGGTGACCGCCTCCAGCACGGCGGGTAGCGGCGGGGTCTTCCTGCCCGAAACCTTTTGGATCAATGCGCTGACCTGGGTCTTTCCGCGGCGTCCGGGGCGACTGAACGGATTGTGGCCCGCAGTCGTGGTTGCGCGGCAAGGGTCGGTAACACCCGACGGAGTCTCGACGCCTATTCCGCTGTGTGATATCGACAGCAGCAGATGTTTGCTTGCAGCGAAGCGAGGGCGGCTGGAATGCGTAGCGACGGCGCGGTGGCGATCGTGGCGCCGGGCGGAGCGATCGCCGAGCGGTATTGGCTGCTCGGCCCGCTCGGCTCCGGGGCCAGCGCGACGGTGTGGGCTGCCGCGGACGACACCTTGGGCCGTCAGGTGGCGCTCAAGCTGCTCACCCGCGCGAGCGCGTTCGACGAGGACGAGCGCGCCTGGCTGCGGCGCGAGGCGCGGGCGCTGGCGGCGCTGACGCACCCGCACATCGTCACCGTGTACGACTACCTGGAGACCACGGGCCTGGACGGCGCGGTGCAGCCGGTGCTGGTGACCGAGCTGTTGGAGGGCGAGGGCCTGGAGGCGCGGCTGGAGCGCGGCCCGCTGCCGTGGGCCGAGGCGCTGCGGGTGTGCGGGCAGCTGGCCGACGCGCTGGCCGCCGCGCACCGGGCCGAGATCGTGCACCGCGACGTGACCCCCTCGAACGTGATGCTGACCGAGGCCGGGGCCAAGCTGCTGGACTTCGGGATCGCCCAGGACGCCGCCCAGCGCGAGCAGTCCGAGGGGATGGCGGTCGGCACGCCGATGTGCATGGCCCCCGAGCAGGTGCTCGGCCGTGGCGCGGTGCCCGGCTCGGACGTGTACGCGCTCGGCTGCGTGCTGCACTGGTGCCTGACCGGGCAGCCGCCGTATATGGCCCCTGATATGGTCGCGCTCAGCGGGGCGCATCTGTTCGCCGAGCCGCCCGCGCTGGACGTGCCCGGGCTGCCCGCCGGGATCGACGCGCTGCGCCGCCGCTGCCTGGCCAAGGAGGCGGGCGAGCGGCCGACCTCGGCCGAGGTGCGCGACGCGCTCGCCCCGTACACGGTCAGCCCGGCCGCGAAGGCCGCCACGGCGGTCGTCACCGGCACGGCTATCGTGGTGCGCCGCACCGAGCCGAGCCCGGGACGGCACGCGGGCGCGCAGGCCGCGGAGCGCCACCGGCGCAGCCTGCTGCCGCTCAGCCTGCTGACCGCGGTGGTGGCCCTGGTCGGCGTGCTCGCCCTCACCCTCGCCCGGGTGGCCGGCGGCGGCCAGCCGGGCGAGCCGCCGAGCACCGCGCCGTCCGCCGGCCGGGTCGCCCCCGGGCAAATGGGCGCCACGGCGCCGCAATCCGCCGCGCCCACGGCCCGGACCGGCCCGGACGCGAGCGCGAGCGCCGGAGCGGTCCCGCCGCCGCAGAACGGCGCCTCGCCCGGCGCGGTCGCCACGCCCCCGAGCATCCCGTCCGTGCTCGGCATGCTGCCGGTGCTGCCCGCGCTCACCCTGGGCGACCTCGGCTACGTGCAGGGCATCACCACCCAGGTGCAGGTGATGATCCTTCAGGGGCCGCTGGTGCTGGACCCGACCGCCGGGCAGAACCTGCTCAGCGAGCTGTCGACGCTGCGCACCGACCTGGCCGCGGCCCAGGGCAACAACGGCGTGAAGCAGGCGCGCACCGTCCTGTCCGACATCACCGTGACTCAGCAGACCGTCACCAACGATGAGGCCTCCGGCTTCATCTCGCCGCCCGCCGCCAGCCTGCTGAACGGCGAACTCCAGTCGCTGGCATCGCAGGTGGCCGCGCGCGGTTGACCGCAGGTCACTGTTTGTAGCGGTTTCGTATGGCCCGGGCCAGGTGAAGTCACCACACCCGGGCCATACGAAACGGTGTGCACGATCATGAACTCGATCAGATCGGTGCTACACCGGGCAACCCGACGGTCGTATACGCCGGGGCGCAGGTCTCCGGCGACTCCCGGCTCGCGTGCGACTTCCTGACAGGAACGACCGGCCTTGTCGCGCGGCGCGCGAGCGACGGCCTCAACCTGCTGCTGTTCAGCGGCAGCGGCTTCAGCCCCGCACTCACCGAGGACGCCCACGGCCGCGAGGACGTCGAACTGATCGACCTGGAACGCCTCTACCACGGCAGCTGAACACCCTCGGAGGCGCACAACGACTCCCATAGCCGCGGGCAGTGTCGCGGTGGTGATGACGGTGGTGCGCGCAACTGTTGGACTGTTGGTGCTCACGGCTGTGTTCACCGGGATGGAGCCCCGCGGGCTGCGCCGCTTCCTGCTGACACTCGCGCACACCGACCCGACTGTTTTCACTCCCGACGGCGCGCCCTGCACCGTTGGTTGACAGCCTTGGCGGGAGCACCTGCGGAAGCCTCTCGTCGCATCCTGTTCAGACTGGGCGGGGTGCGGCGACTACGGGGCCGGTGCTATTGCGAAGGGAGATCGGGGGCGCGAGGAGTCGGTGCTTGGGCGCGGCGTGCGGTTCGGCGATGCGCTCGATCAGCAGGTCGACGGCGATTGCGCCCATTTCCAGGGCGGGTACGTCGGCGGCGGTCAGCTGCGGGTGGAACTCTTCGGCCCAGTGCTTGGCCGCGACCCCGACGATGGAGAAGCGGCCGGGGATGTCGAGCCCCGCGCGGTCCAGCGCGCGCTGGACTCCGGGCAGCGCCGCCTCGTTGATCGTCGCGGCGGCGGTGATCTCGGGTCGGACGGCGAGGATCTTTTCGACGCACGCCTCGCCGGACGGCGCGTCGTCGGCGCAGCAGAACTCCGTGCCGGTCAGGCCGCGTTGTTCGACGGCAGCCGCGAAGCCGTCGCGGGCGCGGTGGCCGGGGCCGTATCCGGTGGCGAGCAGTTCGGCGGAGCGGTTGATCAGGGCGATATTGCGGTGCCCGAGATCGGCCAGATGGTGCACACAACGGCCGATCAGCGTCGCGTAGTCCACGTCGACCCAGCATGTCTCGCGCGGCTGCGCGGTGTGGCCGATGGTCACGAAGGGCATCCCCGCCTTCTGGAGCCTGGTGACGCGCGGGTCATCCAGGCGGATCTCCATCACGATCACGCCGTCCACCCGGTGGCCGGTCGCGATCCGCTCGAAGGAGCGGTCGTGGTCGCCACCCGAGGGGGAGAGCAGTACGTCGAGATCGACGCGCGCGGCGGCCTCCAGCACGCTGGCGACGAATTCCAGCTGCATGTACGTCAGCCGCCCGCCGGCTGGCGGGATGACCAGCCCGAGGGTTCTGGTGCGGCCCTCCTTCAGCGCCCGGGCGGCCGCGTTCGGGCGGTAGTCGAGCTCGTCGATGACCTCCTGGATGCGCCGCCGCGTCGCCTCGGACACCGTGCGCTTGCCGCTCAGCGCATACGACACGGTGCTGCGTGACACGCCGGCCCGGCTCGCGATCTCCCCGATGTTCATCGGACTCCTCATCAGCGATTCGAGAGATCGAACCGATTCGTTCGAGTGTAGTCAGCGCCGGTTTCCTCTTCAAGAGGGCAGGGCACCACGGGGAACTCGTTGAACGAACGGATTCGACGACCGGGTGTCGCGCAGCAGCGCGCAACCCCTCTTCGAGCATCGCGTGATCAAGTGTGCTGAACTGCCATCATCTGGCGAATCTTGGTGAGGCATTGACTGTCCTTACGCACGGGCTTATGTTCTGTCGAACCGATTCGGCGAATCGGTTCGACCGTAGCGATGACCGTGTGCCACGGTCCGCTGCGACAGATGTCGACCAGACCGCGCCGCGCCGGTCCGGCCGGATCGACGGCACGGCGCGGCACTCCACGTGTACGGCTCACCTCGACGAAGTTTCCGGAAGAGAAGAGAAAGTCAATGAAGACTGTCGTGTCCAGGCGGCGCCTGGCCGCCGCCGGGCTGGCGGCGTTCGCGCTGGCCGCCACCGCCACCGCTTGCAGTTCTTCCGCGGCCGGCGGTTCGTCCGGCTCGGCCGCCACCGGTACCTACACGATCTGGGACCCGTACCCGCAGTTCGACAACAGCTCGGCCTGGGTGCAGCTGCTGAACAAGTGCGGCACGTCCGCCGGGGTCACCGTCAAGCGCACCGGGTTCGACACCACCGACCTGACCAGCAAGGTACTGCTGGCCGCGCAGCAGGGCGACGCGCCGAACGTGCTGATCGTGGACAACCCGGTGGTCTCCACTCTGGCCGAGGGCGGCGTGCTGACCGACACGACCGAGAACAAGATCGACACCTCGTCGGTCTCGGCGAACCTGCTGGGCGCCGGTCAGCTGAGCGGGAAGACCTACGGCGTGCCGATCGGGGCGAACACCCTTGCGCTGTACTACAACAAGGCGGTGCTGTCGGCCGCCGGCGTGGACGTGACGAGCGTGAAGGACTGGGCCTCGCTCACGGCGGCCCTCGCCAAGGTCAAGGCGGCGGGCAAGAAGGGCATCACCTTCTCCGCGATCGGCACGGAGGAGGGCAGCTTCCAGTTCCTGCCCTGGTTCTGGGGCGCGAACGCGAACCTGACCGACCTGTCCTCCACGCAGGGCGTGGCCGCGCTCTCGCTGTGGAATACCTGGCTCAAGGACGGTTACGCGCCCAACTCGGTGCTCAACAACACCCAGACCACCAGCTGGCAGGAGTTCGCCACCGGCCAGTACGCCTTCAGCGAGAACGGCACCTGGCAGCTGTCCAACGCGAAGAAGGCGGGGTTCGACTACGGCGTCATCCCGATCCCGGCGATGAACGGCGGCTCCGCGCCCGCCCCGACCGGTGGCGAGTTCGTCACCGTGCCGGTGCAGTCGAACACCGGCAGCTACACCACGTCGGAGAAGATCGTCGCCTGTCTGACCAGCGCGGACAACGCCTACGCGACGGACACCACCTTGGGCTACATCGGCGCCGGCAGTGCGGTGCAGTCCAAGCAGCAGGCGAGCAGCAGCGACCTGACGGCGTGGGTGCAGGCCGTGCAGGCTGCGAAGGGCCGTACCAGCGACAACCTCGGGACGAAGTACCCGAAGATCTCCCAGCAGCTGTGGACTGCGGTGCAGGCCGCGTTGTCCGGATCGGCCGACCCGCAGTCGGCCCTGCAGACGGCGCAGTCCGCGGCCGCCGCGGCCGCGAAGTAACCGAGTCGCGGTAAGGGGTCACTGATGAACGACACGACACAGACGGCGACCCGGTCTGTGCGTGGCC
>Ga0307507_10006437_pt1 | contig 18035 bp, 18 predicted proteins | sample 7_EM_MG_FD_207223 | JGI IMG/M metagenome (GOLD analysis project Ga0307507, IMG submission 207223) | Populus trichocarpa ectomycorrhiza microbial communities from riparian zone in the Pacific Northwest, United States - 7_EM | ecosystem: Host-associated > Plants > Roots > Unclassified | place... | reverse complement strand
GTTTCCCTCATAAAAGCGGTTGCTCCTACAATAGCCAAAGGTAGATAATCCACAGCACTAAGGATCATTTCGGCAGCCTGTTCGTCGTCTTCTGAGCTGTCTAGACCCAGGCTCACAATCCTGCGTGATAATAAATCTTTCGCTTCTTCCTCCGTCATCTTTACGACCTTGACAAACTGACTACCTTCTCGCTCTGCTACCTGCCGAGACTTTGTAGTAAAGACGATTGTGCCCTTTGAGCCCTGTGGTAAGAACTTTGATATCGAACTCTTATTGCCTCTGAAGTCGTCTTCATTGTCGGCATTATCAAGAACTAGGATCCAGTCCCCGCTCTCTGGACTTTCGAACCACCTTTTTATTACCATCAGCAGCCCCTCGTCGCCGTCTACACCCTCTCTAATTGGGATTTGAGCAATCCGTAGGATACGCCGATAGTCCTTGCTAAATTTGAGGAAGTCGCTCGCGCTCACCCAAAAGACATGGCAGAGACCATTATGCTGGTAGACATACTCGAGCGCGATCTGGGTTTTTCTAAAAGGATTTAAAAAGTGATTTAGAGATGAAAATCAAGGTTTATACACACCCACATCCGCCCAACCCATAGAGCGAAATCCGATTATGGATCCTGCGCTCAGTTTGCTTCTCAATTTCTTCGATGATCCTGGTTCGCCCCGTGAATTCGGCGTTCCGAGAATACGGGACCATCCAGCGAGTGCCTGAGCTTGCTCCGGAATCTGTAAAGACACCAGAAATTAGATCTGTAGTGAGCTCAATAGATAATAATATTCTCAATACCGTTGCCCACCTCATCCTCCTCCTCGTCATACCAATAATAATTTTCAATATTTACGGCATTGAAGCGATTGGTGTTTCCACTGTAGTCGCCCGCCACATTGCGCTTGGGGATATATTGCTTTGCACTAGTGCCCAGACAGGCGAGATTTGTTAGTAAACCAGTTTCCAGCTGGAGAGTGGGGTCGTCGGGCTTTAGCATACATCTCCATCTCAGGGGGGCCTTCACAAGTAAGGCTTAGGGCAGATTTCACAAAGATCGAAAGAGAGGAAAAACTCCGGAAACAAGAGCCGGTATGTGCCAGAACAGGAGAGGGTGGTGGTCTCTATTTGTTTTCTTCCTCCTTTTTCGCTTATGGAATAACGCTAAGGTGCCCGTAGGCAGCCGCCCAGGTTAGCCGCAAAGCTGCCCAGATTGGTTAATAGGTGCCGAAAGTGGAGCACAAACCCTGAACAGCGCAAAGGAGATCTCGTGAGAATAGATTTATGATAAACAAAGGCTTCACTTTGAAGTCCAGGGGGAGGTTCCGAAACCCAGGGAAAGGCGAAGATAATGAGCGGGGTCGGAGCAGGTCTCCAGTCGAGGCAGCATTATACTTGGCTCTCAGCCCCTAGCCAAGCCACACTCTACTAGCACAGTACGGGTACAAGGAGGCAACTTAAATTTTTTAGGAACCGACTATGTCCGAGGCATTGCTAGCTACACAGCCCCTAGAGAACGATGTTTAGGAAAGCTGTTTCTAACAAGTTGCTCAAAATGCTCAATACTTCAGGAACTTAAACACCCAAAGCCTTTCTGAACATCGTATTTCCCTTTCTTGCTCCCCGAAAACGCAATGAGCATAACTCGAGGATAGTTTATTCTCATGGCTCTGGTATAATTCGGCTGAAATCTCATTCCAATATTATCCTGCTACCAGGTAGCTCTCTAGAACCCGATCCATAGCTTGCCTTGTTTCGTTCTTTTTTGGCTTGTTATCTTAGGTTTTCCTGGTCGAAGACCAGACTAGAATGTTAGTGGGTCCTGAAACCTATAGACGTTTTACCCATTTTCACTCTGACAAGCTACACTCTGGCTATTTCTTGCACGTAAACTTTTTTTTTTCAGAAAAATGTGGTATCATATAGATAGTTCCTAGTGAAAGACATAAGGCCCCTGCGATAGGGTACCAACTTGATATAATACCTCAGCATCTGATTGCCTTATTAGGTGACCAGGTCGCACTTCTCAAAATCGTAGTACAGTAGGTAAGTAAGAAAACAGCACAGCGCCGGCGACAACCCGGGGGAAACTAAAGGGGAAAGAACTGGGGGGGAGGGGAACATAACTCACAACCCCCTCTGGACCACTTCCAACCTTCCTCGCTCAAAGGGGTTATGCTAGTTTCTATCATCCTTGGCTCCTTCCCACATCACAACACCGTGAAAGCCGCACGAGTGATCCCGTGTGGTTCTCATCGTTCTTAGTGGAAAGGTTGTTATCATAGCATAGACCCCAAGTCGATTGCCACACTGTATATATAGATGCCCAGACAATGAATTACCACGATTCACCTGCATCCGCATGCTTATAGTCTACTAGTACAGTATCCCATTCTCAGACTAACTGGGTTCTAACCTCCTGCAATGCGGATGTCACAGCATGACTCCACTACTGGACATGACCCCAGAGGCTTAACGGCGACCCACCTCCCATTCTGTTGGAAATGGTAGTTACGGCCGTGCTCTAATATTCTCTGTTGCTCCGGTCACGAGTGACCCCTCGTGACCGCTTGCGTCACCCCCTGTTTCCTCTTAGCATCTGCGCTCCCCTTCTTCCTTCCGTCACTTTTCTCCTCTTCTTTTCTCTTTCAACTTTCCCCTCTTTGTTCAACTAGTAATACAAGTTGTTCGCTTCCTTTGGAGTCCGCACTCCTCTTAAACTCGTGATACCTCTCGATTCCGCCTGTCCACTCCCGATACCTCTCAACACATTTACCAATCATAAACAACAATCACCCCCTCAATGACATCCTTCCACCTCCCGAAGAGACAATTATCTCATATCCCACTATCAATCCTACCTAACACCCACGGCTTCTTTCGCACTAACCACCACCACCTATCCGCCTTGCTCCTTTCCTAACCGGCTTCGGCTTCGACGCGTGCTCATGGTCCCTCTTGCATCTACCGTGTACTGTGAACTTGGGATTCTCCTTGTCAAATGTGAACGCGACAGATATAAACTTGTCCTGGCCGTAGCCGTTACTGTCATTGCTAGGCACCACAACGCTCGCATCACCAATACTCACTCATCTCATCCAAGGACCCTTGGCGATGGTGTCAATACCAAACAGATAGCTGCGCCCATTTAGGGCGAGAACGGAGACAAAGTCCAAGATGAAGGCCTCTGTAAGGGTGGGTGTGGTGGTTCTGATTATGGGAGTTAATAGGGTTAGATATGAAGATACAACTAGAAAATGCAGAAGAAACACTACATACGCGGAAGGGAAGATGGCGAACTCTATTGGGAGCACCTTACCATTGGTGGTCATCCAGGTCGCCGGAACGACCTTGTTCCCGAAGGATACAATGTCCTTGACAGCCTGACCATCCATCAAGTGCGCAGTGCCTTCAGCTTTGACAACCGCTTTGTCAGCGCCGACGGTGTGGTGGCGGTGCTGGAGGTAGAGGCAGATGGCCATGTGGGCATCGTGCTTGAGGAAGACATCACGGATGGGACCGTCGATGCCAGGTAATAGTGTCTCTTGCTATAAGAGTCTATGCCGCGGAAAGTTCAGACAGATTTAAGTTTCCCTGTAACGAGCGGATTTCATATCGCCAACCTATTCACTAGAAGCTAATTTTTAGACAAGACTAAAAGATGAGGATTTGGTTAACATATTTATGAGGAGGATTGCGCGCAGAGGGCACTACCGAGCAAGAGGAAAGTTGGATCCACAGTATCTATCTGATGCCGGGGGTTAGCTATGTATTCAAAAACGAAAATAGGATTTTCTTTTCCTCCTCTGAATGTCATGGGAAAACCTTCCCCCGCCCGCCCCCTTTTGCGTCTCGATCAGAGTCGAAAGTGTTTTTTATACTGGTCTGGTCAAGAGTGTTCAGCAGGGTTATGGGAGGCTACAGTACTGTGGTTTATTAATCTGTTGGTGTTGCATTCTGCGTGGACTTATAGTACCTTTCGAACTATGATAATTAAAATATGATGAGTGGTGGTCTGTGATGGGGTTATAAAAGCAGCTAAAGAAACTATGGTGATAATTGTTTACCTTTTCAGAGATAATAGCGCTGAGGTGTAGCGGTGTGTGTGGACGGACTGAAGTAGAGTTGGGTCATTTCTCTTTTTTTTCTTTGCATGGACTCTACGAATCCTAGCGGTTTTGTTGGCGTCTTGGGGCGGAGTACAAAGCCAGTAGTGAATTTTAAGTGTTCGGAAAAGGAAAAGATTTTGGCATGGTATCCGGTTATGCTAGAGGTAATGCCTCCGCAGGGACTTAATTTAGTGGAAATGGCTGTGACTGAGTCTATCAGTCAGGTGGTTCTCGTTCTGATCACTTTAAAAATGCCCAGTACCGGTATATCAAGGGTGCAGTCCCGATGGCTCTCTTTTAGAGTTTAGCGGAGATGTACGATAACCTGTAGTTTCGGTTACTGCCATGCTTACGAGGTGAGTGGTGACACTTCACAACTTATAAATCACTCACCTATCCCTTGATCTTCTCGCTGCTCGCATTCTCTCTCTAAGATCAATATCTTATTTCCTAGAACTCTCACTTCCAATAATGTACTACCGCGACGAGTGGCCCAAGATGCCGGATGGCAACGACTTCGACGGCAAACATCTGCTCAGCCTGGTCCGCAGTGGTAACAGCCCCTTCAAGGGACTTTGGGATGTAAACCTACTCATTCGAGAGATTGAGGAGAATCTCGACACCCAGGTGATTGAAATCCCGGACATCTCCGCGGGCTCCAATAACTACGTGAGTTCCTGTTTGAAATCCTGATAATCCGATTCCATGCTGAGACTGAGGTTGGATGGCGCACAGGGTCTCCACCTGAAACTGTCGAATCGGCCGGACATCGTGGCGCGTCTGTCTCGTGGTGATGTTAATATGCCTAGCTTTGACGGCGCCCCAATCGATACGCAAGTCCCCGAGGACATGTTCGAGGTGGCGATAGACCGGCTCTTGCGCTTAGAGCCTGATATCTTGGCCTCTCGCTTGGTTTACTACTGTATCCCAGTGCAGCGTGTTAGTCTCGATATCCCTCAGGATATTGCGGGCCGTCACTTGTTCTTGTTTGAAAGAACAGAGGGAGAGAAGGATGTATGGTGGGACCTCAGCCCAGAACAGCAGGTGCGTAACTATTTCAGCAACCCGTTCTGTTCAATTCAATTTAACTTTGCCAATCTTCTCTAGGTTTGCCTTCTTGCTCAGTCAGCTCGTATCCGCGCATCGTTGTTCAATTTCAACCTCTCGCTCGACTTCGCCGTTCTTTGGCTCCGGGAACGCCTCTTTGAACAGAGGCCCAAAATGCTTCCAATTCCTGTTGCTCCCACACGCGAGTTCTGCGTTGCTCTTTTCATGTCTAAAATCGAAGCCACAATCAAGAACATAGGCGACATGATCGGGTGGGAGGAGGACAACGCCACCGTTGGTCCCATTGCTGCAGCGGCCAAGCAGTCTCTCTTGCGCCTCATCCCACACATCATGCCTGCAGACAATGATCAACCCTCTCTCTATTCTCTCGTTCTTGACCATGGCGATTTTGGCATTCACAATATGTCGATTACAGTGGATGCAAACGGCCAACCTCTCGTAACATCTCTATATGACTGGGAGACTGGGTGCATCGTACCGGCTATCTTGTCCGATCCGTTGATGAAGCTGGCCGTTGATCTAGTGACAGATGAGAATGCCGCCCCTTCAGTTATGCAAGTGCCTCACGACGCAACTCTGGATGACCGCGAGTGATGGTATATGATTGCGATCACCATACACTGCCATGGAGCTAAAAAACCAAGAATCATAACCCTCTCATAGCGCCAACTTTGACAATTAATCACCATATCACACCTACGAATATACGATCACACCAAATACTAGTACTTCACAAAACATACTGATGATATATATGATAAAAGTGGTGGGTAATAACAATACAATTCCCACCCCACCACCACCACCTACTCATCTATCCATCACCAATCAATCAATCAATCAATCGACCAAACCAAATCAAACTCATGCCAAAAAAGTGAAAAAATGGAGAAAAAAAGTAAAAAAACTCCAAGCGAGTGTAGAGTACATTACGCCCCTCTATGCATGTCCGTTGAGATAAATGTGATGAGAAAGGAAGAAAGCGAGTGTAAAGTACAATCCCTTGTATGAATGAATAGGGGAGAAAGAAAGAGAAGGTAATCATAATAAGCTTGGGTAAAAAAAGGATGAAAAAAAACGAATAAAAATAAAAATAAAAATACTGGTATCAAGCCAGAAAGGGGAAAATGAATATGTACAAGAATGTAGTTAGAATAAATAAGTTTTGCTCCAACCCTCTCGCTTCTTCTAATACGATGAACGACTCTCTTATCAATGAAGAAAAAATTACTCCATAGTCTCCCCTTCACCAATCCACCTTCCAACTCTCCCCTTCACCTCTTCAAATAGACCTCCCAGGCTCTCCCTCCACTCGCTCTCCAGCATCTTGACCTTCTCCTTCAAGTCCTCTGTGAGCACTCCCTCCTCCTTCTCCCGGCGCTCCTCTTGAATCCTAGCGTTCTCGGGACCCGGTAAGCGGACCTTCCATCCAGCGGCCACGTTCAAAGTCTTGACCTCGTGTAATAAGCAGAGCAAATTCGTCTGTCCCTCGACAAACTGGTATATCGACCCCTCCGCCATTTCAATTTTTGAATGGAGGTACCTCAATGGCTCTCTCAGATACGCGGGGTTTTCATGGTACTCTTCGGGCGGGACAATAGGGTGGACGTTCGTTAGGTCTGTGGGGATCTTTTCAAAGCACTCCATGATCAGCGGTGCAACTTCCCAGAATGCCGAGATTTGCTTTTCGACGCCTTTGATCACGTGGTTCTCCACCAAGTCCAGGAAGCCCTCGTATCGAGTGAGAGATTCTTTGTCGGCCCTAACGCGGCGGGCGTTCTCGTCTGCTGTGAAGAAGTCCTCTGCTTCCCGGATTTTGTCGGCGAGACGGGAAGCGAAGAAGGGGGTTATCACCACTTCCTTATAGCGGCGGTTGCGCTCCGATAGTAGGTCGAAGACTTCACGGTGGAGTTGCTCTCGCACGTCAAAGACCCATTTCAGGCATGTCAGTTTCTCAAGAAGTTCGGGGACTTGGTCACCGCCTTCTTCTTGCCCACCGAGTGGGTTGTCCGCATTCGCGATAATCTCGGCAGAAAGGTCACCGTAGGCCGCCGATGCGGCGGAGATGCGCTCCTGTAGTTCAGTGTGAACCGCGTCTACAACTTGGGATTGGAACAAGTCAAATTCAGACTTGAGGGATTCCTCGGAGAGAACGTTTTCGCGGTTCTGGAAGTCGGTGTTGAGAGTTTCTAGTTGGTCGAAACTGAGGCGCTTTTGGGCCTTATTGCCCGAAGGCGTGCTGTAAAGGGATTGGATGTACTCTGAGTGCTGGTTTCGGCGCTTTAGTGATTCGATGGTGAAGGTTTCTTTCCGTGTCGAGGAGGCAGCGTTAAAGTCGGCCTTAATCTCTGTGATGGAAGATAGGTCATTCAGCGTCCGCACAAGGTTCCGGAATACTGCAAGTTGAGGGTGAGCATTGTTCACTGCTGCGTAAACCCGGGGGTAAGGCGGCAGCAGCGTGAGTAGGGGAGCAATATCGAGATTCGTCTTGACAGGAGTGCGAGTTCGTGATTGCGAGTGAGCGGGTCGGGATCGAGAACGAGACACGGACATGGTCTTTCTATCAGGGGGATATGCGGAACCGCCAGCATAACTAGCGGGATCACCAGAAAATTGTGAATTCCGCGGGGTAGTCACATGCTCGGCTATCTCGCGAAGCGATGCTCTAGGAGTGCGTGCGTGTCTGTGGCCCGACCGTGCCATGCCAAACTCATCGTCCCCCATTCCATCAGAACGAACAGCCAAGTGATCGCTAACTGATCCGCCTTCCGCGCTCGCCTCCCACCATCGCGAGGATGTTCGTCCACGTGAGGACTCCTCGTCCCTAATTCTCGCTTCGAGAGCCGCGCCCGTAGGATCGCCATTATCGAAAGAATCACTGTTCAGGTGCTGTCCCCACCACTGCGTCTCTGGTCTTCTCTTGCCTTCCTGCGTATTCTCCATTTCCACATCCTCTCCGTCCATACCCCTCATTACCGGTGAAATCGGTGTTAAATTTTGTTGCGTTTCCTCCGAAAATGCCGAACCCAGTTTTGTCGCAAGAGACGATCCCATCTTCCCAGCAGCTCGGGAATACCGCTCCTTCCTCAACTTGCATTCCTTCAATACAAAATCCAGCCATAATCCCAGCCTCTCCTCATCCGTTGACGCTGTAGCCTCCAACCGAATCATTTTCCTGTGCCTCTCCATTGCGGACAGATAAAATGCGTCCATTTCTTCTTCCTCCTCCTCGATTAGCGGGGGCTGGAGTTGTCCTCCCGCATTAGGCAGATGTAACAAATGTGAAACCGGCCTGAATTTAGAATCCCTTTCAGCGCCAGGAGGGGGTGTAGGAAGCTGCTTTGGCGGTTCATAATTATTAGCTGGTGGTGAGGTGATATGTATCGGCTTACGCCTGACCCTGTTGTTATCCGATGAGGAAGGGGGAGATCCAACTAGGCTGAAGGAAGGCTTTGGTGTTGCCCCAGGGGGTGAGGGGGATCCTCTTTCTTCGTAATCAATCAAAGGAGGTGCTGCGACAGATTGACCACGCGCGGCACTAAAACTTAATCCACGGTCCTTTTGACTAATCACCTCTTCGGTTGAGTTCACCACCGGACTAGCGGGTGCTTGACGCCAGGGATTATTATCTATGTCTGGTCGCCTCTGATCCCAAGCGATCCCTAACCCTTCCTCACCCCCGCTCCTTAGCCCCGGCGAGCTCTTCTTGTGGGGCATCTCTTCCCCTTCCATCTTTCGCTTTGGAGGAGGAGCCGGGGGCTGACTCCCCGAGCCAGACAGTGCGCTGGATTGTGCTGTTTCATAAAAATTCGAACCGTTATTCTCGGTCGATAACCTGCTTGGTTGCTGAGGAGGGGATCTACTACTCATCCTCATGGCAGCGGGGTTCATCACAGGTGAGGAAACCGATCGACTTTGATTCATGATTCTGGGTAGACTCGGGTTCCTAGGGGGCGGCCCGGGTGGCGGGGGAGGAATCGCACCGCCATTTTGGGAATCGCTCCTCACAGATCCCGGAGCATAGACATTTCTCGGTACAGATTCACTCCGTGGAGGAGGCCCAGGCGGAGGAGGAGGTATCCTCGATAGAGAATCGGCTCTCACAGCTCCGGGCGGAAGTGACACCGCTGGAGGCGAGCGGGAGCCGGATCTCATTCCAATTCCGAGTCCAGCAGGCATGGCCGGGCTACTACTGCTATGTGTTCTCCTACCCTGCGCAGCCATCGGTGAGCCGTCTCGCGCATAATTATTCTGGGCTGGGGGTGGCCCGGGTGGCGGCGGCGGCACCACGTTGTGCAATGTTGGACGCCGACTCCCAGCGCGGGATGACGGCCCAACGCTATCGGCGATGGGACTCGAAGGTAGGGGTATATCAGGAGAAGGATAAGACGTTTGCTGCAAGCCTGAGGGTGCATATCCCTGTCCGCCCGCTACCCCTGGAGGGGAGTAATTTCTTCTGCGAGTGGGGCCATTCCACCCCAATTGTTCCTGCAGCAAAGGTGCATAAGGAGACAGGGGGGTCGTGTTGGCCGTACTGGTAGCACTATTTTGCTGTGAGAAAATTGGAGAGAAATCCCGAGTGGTCGCTGTTGAGGGAGTGACTTGCTGTGGTGAGATAGGGGTTGTGCTCTGGCTATTGTATGGCCATGAATGCTGCCTCTGGTGGGGTGGGTTGAGCTGCAATCTGGGGTTATTTGGGTGTCGCTGGGCGGCCGGGGGTGAATACGGCGGTGGAGCTGCAGAGGCGTCAGTCCAGCGTATGCGAAGTATGGAAGTAGAGAATTCACGAATATGTGATGGAGACAGAAACCCATTACCAACATGAAAAGAAGGAAGGGGGGATTACAAGTAATTACAGGTGAGGAGGAGGAGGAGGAGGAGGAAAAGTGAGGAAATAATAGAAAACGTGAGAAAGGATCCCCTTCCCCCTCCCAAAGAGGAAGAGTGACAATGACAATAATAATGAGGAAATGAAAAATGTTGGGAAAGTGGTGATTTTATCTAGGAAATAAAGGTTCTATACCATCCTCCCCGGCAGGTCTAGGAACAAAAGAGCCACTACCATTTGCCGCGACAGGGCCGTAATGCTGAGGGTTGTACTCTCCGCTCGCCTCTCCACTCTCGGTAGGATTCCTCATAGGACTCACGCTCGGTCTTCGTGGACCGTACCCCGCTGGCGCGGTCGGAGCGTTGCCAGGAGCGTTGGCGGCGCCAACTGTCGGACTACCACCAAGTCCACCCGGGTAGAGTGCTGGATTGTAGCGAGCATAGGCGGTCGGGTTATTGTGGAAAGCATATGGCGACGCCATTGTAGAAGTGTTAGTAAGTAGTGATTGTTTGTGATTCCAAAACTCTCCCTAAACTCCCATTCCTAGCAACCCGGTCGCCGGCGTGGTAAACACTTTAACCAGAGAGGGCGAAGTGGCGGAGCGGGAAGGGGGGGGGGGGGAATAACAGACAGGCGGGGTGAAGTGAATATATGAAGAGGGGGAGGGAATGGGAGAAGGAGTGTGGGTGGGTGGGATCAGAGAACGGGTAGAGGGAGAGAAAGTACCGTAGGGTGATAGGGTTGGAAGAGGAGAGGAGAGGGTGAAAGGAAGAGGAAGGGTAAAGGGAGAAGAGAGGAGAACGAGAGAGAAAGTAAGGTTGGTCTCTGTCAACCCCGTGTAAAGCAGAGAGTGTGTGAGAGAGAGCAAAGGAGTGGATTGATTGAGTGAGCGTTAGGCAAAGGAGGGTGGACAGGCAATTTTTGGGGATTCGCGACATTAGAGCAGGAATCTATAAATAAGTTACGACTAATCCCGAAGCGTAATTCGTTTCCGACAATTCGCGCCTGAACCTCTCGTCCCGTATATAGGTACAAATAGTACCGGCAATGAACAGGCAAGAAAAGGAGAGAAAAATAAATACAGTACAGTAGCGAAGAAGAGCCTCTCTACTAGTACCGTACCTATCTGCCCCCAGAAGTTCAACACGAACTGGGCAAACCATAATGCAAAATCGCATACCGGTACACACTCTATCTCTCTAACACCTCATTTCGTCCACCCCCCCTCCTTTGCGAAATTCCCATAACCACTCGAGCACATTACTGGCGCACACCCACCTACTGACCCATAGCATGCCTCACTATCATTTCCCACCCCTTCAATAATGCACTCTAAACGCATAATATCCCACGGTATGATGCCGATATCATCATAGTACAAGTATATAATACTTTCTTGGAATGTGTGTCCGTCTACGGTACGACACGGTACCTGTAAACATATCCAACTCGCCAAACCCGAAAGAAGGGGCCAAGGGAGTGGGAAGGAAAGAAAAAAACAAAAACAAAAAACAGAGGACCTATAAATAACCCCCCCACTCGTCTTTCTCCCACACAATATCATACCGCGCTCGAGCACGACACCCGCAACATTCTTGTTTCCAATGCATATTGTACCAACCACACAACGGCCCCTTAGTCACCAAACTGAACCCCTACCATACCGATACTTTACCTAAACCTAATACTGTTTGGATTTTTCTCCCCTTGTTGATCCCCCCTCCTTCCTCTCCTGTAGCCGCCCGTCCGCCCAACCAACCAACTAACCACAGCCGGGTTTTTTGTCTAAAACCTTCTCAAACTTGACCAATGAGTCTCGTTGGTGCCCTGAGCTGGGATGGATGAGCGGAGGTATGATACGGTAATCTATTTTCGGTTCTGCCGTTTTGCATAGCTTGTTGGGTGAAGCGAGGTGCGATCGTCGATAGACTATCTTGATAAGGCGCTTGGGGATATGATGGTTAGATCGAGGTGTAACGAGTACCGGTACCGTACCGTGAATTTGGGGTAAGGTAGAGAGATTCGGCAAATGGAAGCTGGTAAAAAAAGTAACGGTATCGTTAGTTAGTCTGCCGTATTTTTCTTTTTCTCTCTTTGATGTGTTGTTGTTGTTGTTGTTGGGAGAGGGTTTGTTGTCGCGATATGGTAGGTGTTGATAATGGTTTTCTGCAAGAGCCTCAAGGTGTTATGTGCATGGAGGACTGGCACTGTACGAGTACTTTACCGTACCTTACCTTAGTTCCCAAGAACTCGTACGGTAGTATTGGCCACCCCACCTGTTTCCAAAACATCACAACTCACTCTTGAACTCCACTCCTGCAAGCCATGGCACCGTATTTTATATGTATCATAATTCCCGTAGCTCACTGTTCCTCCGAAAGTCAATGGTAACTTACCAAAGCTACCATCGCTGCAATCACAATCATAACCGCAATATTTCAATTCTCACCGCCCCTGCTGCAGCACTGCATCCACCCTGCTCTAACGGTAATCCAGTTCGCCCGCCCGCACCGTACCGCACCTGAATCAAGCTATCACCACCTCAAACTCCCCATCACAACTCAAAATCCAATCCCTACCTCAGGTACGAGCCCCTCTCCAACAACCAAGCTATTTACTTGCAACAAGCAAACAAGCCCTTGCCACCCATGAATCTATCCCACAACCTCAAAAAACCCGCCTTACCCACACTCGAAATACTAGTACGGTAACTTATAATAAGCACCATACCCGAAAATATGGGTCGTGAATTCGTACAAGTATTATAGGGGCCCCAGATACTTGTAACGCACAAATATTCCACAAATCCCTGTGTACCGGTACGTCTTGCTTGGGACAACCCAATCCCTTAGAGATTCTCCCCCCCCCACTGTTAATCCTCCCAACCAACCCCAACCACATCCTAGTCCCCGTACCGCATTATCATACCCGTACTCGAGTACCGTACCTTTTCTACAAGTATGACATTGTATGAAAATATTATTAAAAAAGAATACCCTCAATCGTTCCTAAACCCTGACAGCACCCCCTCCCGGTATTCCGTACCCACTAATCTACGAATAATACCCGTAAGACATGATCCAAAACTTCGGGCGCTCCCCAGATTCGGTCACGATCATCCATTTCTTCCCTTCCTTCCTTCCTTGTTTTTTTGTTACAAACAGAATAACGGCCGAGCACTGCACCGTACCGTACACGAGCTGCCAGGAGGACTTGAGAATAGAAAGTGAAAGGATGCATCATACTGTATACCAGTCCTATAATGTCGTGACGTTTGTAAAACGGGCCCACTTATTACATACAGCATTAACTCGAATCAGAGCAACTTGTCTCAGGGCGTCTAAGTTTCCTCTCGAGGTAGCGGTATTTCTCCCCGTCCCCGCCAAAATAGGAAACTTAGACGTCCTAAGACGTTATTGCTCTTCTTTAGGTTATAATACCGCACAGCCAAAAAATTAGCCAGATCCTTAGAGTTTTGGTGGGTGCGCAATAGCAGCCCGTTTTACAAATGCCGCGACATTTGAGTACGGTATCGGTGCCGTGACACACATACGGTAGTACCGGTGCCGGTACTCGTCCCGGCAAGAGAGGTGGAGGGAAGGAGGTACGGTACCGGTAAACAACCCCATCGGAGAAAAGCGAAATATCCCAGAAAAAGATTCTGGGAAATATCCCGATTTTCCCCTTCCAAAGCATCGGATACCCTCCCGGCGGGAAGGAGTAAGCACCGTACTGTATTAGTATCGTAGAATACCGGTAACGCAAGGGGTGATTTATTTTCACGCAAATATTCCTTTTGCTCCTGTTCCAATCCCTCGAGAAGTGGGGGTTGGCAATGGTACTCGAGTACGGCACTCCTCCATGCTTACCGTAGACGATCCGGAACCGTCCCAGCACTCGACGATTGGCGGGCGGAACACAAAGAGGGGGTTTTCTAATCAAGGGCCCAACTCCTTTTTATTTGTTTTTCTTATGGATTACGACGCGTTACAGTACCGCGTACCATAATAATAATAACTTTGCACCATATCATACCCGCATGAAGACATTCGGTACGGTAGATATATCGTCACGTGAATAAAGAAGCAAAGAATGGCCGTTGGTGCGGTTCCGTTGAAAAGTTGACTCGGGGATTTTAGTCCGGATTTGGTGCTAGAGCCTCGTGCTCGGGATAAATTTAAACTTATCAATATGGCACAGTACTAGTGCTCTACTGTTACCGCTTTTGTTCTATTCTCATTCGCCTTTGTTGATACTGTTATCGTACTGGTCTAACTAAATTTATGATAATTTAGGTAAGGGCTTAGGCGGTTGCTATTTTTCTTACCCGTAAGTATGTATCATAGCTATGATACCCTCTTTCTTTATTTAATTTTTTTCTCCGAGTAATTCCTGACTGATCGCGCTATCAGAATAGATAGTTTCACGCATGAAAATGCAGATAGAATTATGCCTCATATCGCACAATGAATTTCCTATTATATGCATAGTTTTTTTACCCATCTAAGCACAGTAAGAGAAAAAAACAAAAAGCACAGTACTGTACTGTACTGTACCGGTATCTCGACATTCTGCCTTTCGCGGCTATGGAGTTGGCTCAATCTGGAGTGCAAAAATGGTAGTGCAGATCCTCTCAGGGGTGACTTTTATTTTCTTCCCTCTGGTAAGTTATCATACCATGACTCGAGCTGTCCCCAAGGCATATGCGGCATTTTGGTTTTTTTCTTTTGGTTTATTCTTCTCCTCCTTCATTTTAATTTCTCTTGTTTTTGCAAAAGAAGAATAAACAAATCACTGTGACCTGGATATGGCACTGCGCAGCAACATCGCGGTACCTATAGTACCTCCAAAACCGAGTGATACTATTTGTTCGTGGACAAAATTAACCGCGCATCGACGAAAAGTGATAAACTTTGGCCATGACAACAACACTCCCCCACCAACCCCACAAATTGTTGAACCCGGGAAAAAAATAATTGTAGAATACATAGTGAGTATTAATATTTGAGCTAGAGAAAGTTTCTTTTGGTGGTGTTGAAAGTGCAGAGTGATGATGGGAAGAGATGTGTTGCCATCGATCGTTGGTCCGCGGCTAATTTTGTCCACGGACAATAAACGACCCCCTCCCGCTTCTATTTCCGTTGCCCGACCCACATTTCCGAAAACACGCTAGTCCACCCTTTGATCATGTGATGTCACTCACTCATTTACTCTGGGGTTCTGTTTACCGTACCTATATTTGCACTTGGAGGTTGGGGGCTGGCTTGGTTGCAAGAGCTTTTTCTGTCCTAGGCTACTATTGTAGGGGCGAGGGGCTAGTTACATAATGGTTTGGGTGCAAGCATTCAGTTCACCGCGGTTCTAAGCTTCACAAGAGTTCTAGAAAGTTGATTGCCTTCCACTAATTAAAAAAAACCGGAGTGGGGGGGGGGTTACATTAAATTAAGTGCCTGCGGAAGGCATTAGCTCTGGCATAACCGGGTACCTTATTTTTCCCCATTCCGAACACTTAAAAAATTCACTACTACTAACTAACTTCGTACTCCCCCCCCCCAAGACGCCAACAAAACTGCTAAGGATTCATAGAATTTGGGCGGGAAAAAAAAAAAAATCCCACCTCTGCTTCAGTCCGTCCACGCACACCGCTACACTTCAGTACCATTATCTCCGAAAAGATAACAAATTATCACCACCCTCTCTTTCGTCTGCATTCTAAGCCATCATAGACCGTCACTCGTAAAGTTTTAACGAGTTTGGGGAGTAAGCTCATGTAAATTAGCATACAACACCCAACCTAATAAACTACAGTAACCTCTCGTAGCACCACCAAGTACTCTTGACCAGGCTAGTATAAAAAACACTTTCGGTTTCAACAGAGACCCAAGAGGGAAAGCGGGGAGGGTTTCCCCGTGACCTACAGGCGAGGAAAAGAAAAACTAATTTTCGTTTCTAAATAATCAGCCAACTCCCTAGATCGTGGATTGATACCGGTACTGTGAATCCCACTTTCTTCTGCTCGGTAGTACCCTCTGCATGCCATCCTCCTCATATGCTAACTGAAGCCCAATCCCCAAGGCTTGTCTAAAAATCACCGAATCTGGAGGCTGGAAATATGAACTCCCCTTTTTACAAGGAAACCCAAACTATCAACGCTCTCTGGGACATGGGCTCCTATGGTAAGAGGCATTATTGCTTGGCATCAAATTTTATAGTTGTGAGGTACCGTTTTCGAGGTTGTACCTTACAGCCGTAATTTACCTTATAGTATAGTTACTTTACGGCACTGCGATGTACTAAGTTATCAGAACGTTAACGTCCCAGACATGGCAAGATTTCCCTCCTCTGCTGGGAGATCTTACGGGTTCGTGATGCCCGGCCCGAGTATCGTACAGGATGCTCTGAGAAAGGGGAAATCGGAATTGCGGTGGATAATAGGATATTAGGGCAGCATGGGATACCTTTCCCAACTCGCTCGCAAGTAGAGATTTCACAGTGCTGTGAGCTGTTCAATCACTCTAGACAATTAAGGGCAGGGTACAGATGCTCGTAGACTGAGGGTTAAATTCACTTTTAAACAAAGTTCCACCGTACTAATTTTCCTGAACGAATTGCACCTAAAGAATGTAGAGAGCCACTAATCGCACCCTCGAGCTCACAAATGTGGGAGGGCAGCACGGAGGTATGATCTTCGGTAAAAACTACGTCAATAACGAAAACTATACCTTAATTAACAACTCTCGGGTCGCTTTTCACAGGTGTCAGAAATTGGTTGCACTTCGTATTTTCTTTTTCTCTACATTTGTATCTAAATAACCTTTATTCGAGATTGTAGAGTGGGGGGGGGAGGGGTTCTAGATAGAAGATGGACGATAAATGCGCAAAGAGCACCTGGGGCCAGAAGACTATAAAACCAAACACGACGGAAATTCTAACCCACAGTAGTCCATCTCAATATAACAGAAATAGCCCGCAATCCACAATCCAGAATATAAACAGAAATCGGCAAATCCTGACTCGCCTATATAAGAAAATGCGTATAGAGGTTTGGGCGGGTATGTGATAGATCTGTGCATCTCTATCGTAAACGAGTTCTCACGATTAAAGGAAAAATATTTAATGTGAGTTTCCGTGGTGGGGCTTACTGTGGAAGGAAAGGAAAGGTGGTGATTGCTATAAGACGGTGATTTGAAATGCGAGAGGAGGTAGGAGGTGGTGAGAGGGGGTAGGTAGTAGCGGGGACAGGTGTTTTTATGGAGCGGAGGCGGTCCGTGGGGAAATGGCACGTAGGTTATCCGTAGTCGAAAGCGGTGGGGCCTCCGCGGCCTTATGCCGTGCTGGAAGTTGCAGATGCTGCAGGCTGTAGTAGCGCTACCGGTCCCGCATGGCCACGCCTAGCGGCACAAGAGAGCGGGTTGGACCGCCGTTTTATGGGTTGTTAGGGTTCACGTCTCGCCGCCGGAGTATTATTGTTACTACCCCCTCGTGTCCATTATGAGTAGCACCCCAGAGCGGTGTTTTGCCACCATGATCTGGTTTGTCGGGGTTGACGTCGCCCCGTCCGAGTAGCATTTTTACCACTCCCTCATGTCCCTCCCAAGCAGCGCAAAAAAGAGGCGATCGGCCAATGGATTCCGGTTCGTCGGGGTTGATGTCATCCCGTCCAAGTAGCATTCTCACCACTCCCTCACGCCCCTTCCAAGCAGCATACAAGAACGGTGTTCGGCCACAGGAATCCCGTTTGTTAAGGTCGACATCGTCCCGCTCGAGTAGTATTTTGACCACACCTTCGTGCCCATTCCGAGCAGCACCCGAGAGCGGTGTTATGTGGCTGGTATCTGATTTGTTGGGGTTGACGTCGCCCCGTCCGAGTAGCATTTTTACCACTCCCTCATGTCCCTCCCAAGCAGCGCAAAAGAGAGGCGATCGGCCAATGGATTCCGGTTCGTCGGGGTTGATGTCATCCCGTCCAAGTAGCATTCTCACCACTCCCTCACGCCCCTTCCAAGCAGCATACAAGAACGGTGTTCGGCCACAGG
>Ga0307507_10006436_pt1 | contig 18039 bp, 15 predicted proteins | sample 7_EM_MG_FD_207223 | JGI IMG/M metagenome (GOLD analysis project Ga0307507, IMG submission 207223) | Populus trichocarpa ectomycorrhiza microbial communities from riparian zone in the Pacific Northwest, United States - 7_EM | ecosystem: Host-associated > Plants > Roots > Unclassified | place... | reverse complement strand
CTATGAATAGATTGCCAAGTGTTAGTGAGACTTATATGTGTGACTTTTGTGCTGATCCCTTGGCAAAACATACCTTAATTTAACCGTCCGGCACCGTGTCCAATTATTCGAGTTTTTACGGTATAGAAATAAAATAATTGTGATTTACAACTATCACATTCAAGTTAATTAGACAGGTAGCAACTTGTCCTAAGCCTAGGAGAACTTATACAAAAAGAAAATCTTATACATAATATTATGATACTCTAAAATGAAAATTACTTTCTAAAAATGCATAAAACCTATGTTTCAAGATCAGAACCTGTATATATATTATAAATGATCTTTCTGTCTTATTATAGATGATAATAACTATGATTTTCCCAGGCTTAAATACATATGAGAGCTGTGGCTGGATAATTATTATAAAACTATGATTTATACAGGAATTGAACATAAGCATATAATTTTTACACCAAGGCGTCCCCCGTTTCAAAATACTTGGTGCACACTATAGACGTCTTGAACCATATCTCTTAAATTCCTAAGCTACTCTCCTCTTTTACCTCTATTAACACACTAAATTTCCATCAACACAGCCTCTCAAACACTTGATGGCTTCCGTGAGTTAAACCTATGAACCCTTGCAGATCGCCCTCTAGTCCAAATGTCCGCCGCTATTTCTAGGCGCTATTGCTTCTCGTTCAGCTCTTGTCGGCTTCGATACTCTGACAGTTCCCCTTCTAACTATGCCACAGGTACCTCCGCAAACCCACCCTGCTCAATTCGGCGCACATTGCCAGCAATACGTCCCAAATGGCTCTGTGCCTGGGATGCCCCCTCAGCCTGTCCAACTTCCACCCCAAAAGGTGATTGAGAAGGCAGGTGTGCGAATTTTGTGCATTGCCGACGTTAGCGGTATGAATTCTGAACTTCTCTGTTATGTGGATTTTGGCGATCTCAGGGTGTTCGGCAATCTTAGTCAGTTCTGTCTAGATCAACATCATTCCGTTCCAGTAATGCCTTCACCACTCCTCCATTCCCATTCACAGCAGCCCACCAGAGCGGTGTTTGGCCATACGTGGCGTCAGCTGTTTGAGGTGGACGCTGCTTCGCTCCAGCAGTGTCCTCACGGCCTCCGAATGCGATCTCCTATTGGCCTAGGCGATTGCTGTGTTACCCTAGCAATCAGTGGTCTGCGCATCCCATTTCCCCATCTTCAGCAGAGAACCCGCCCTCTCTCCACACACACTGACTACTGAAAGAAAGGGGTCAAGCCGGGGGGTAGACAGAACTGCTGAAAGAGCTTCACTTACCGGCTGCTACCGACGAGAAAGGTAGTTAATCGGGGCCTTCGTACAAAATCAGATACTTATTTGAGTCAGGTCGGTCAGAGTCTACGATCAAGACGTACTCGCGCAAGTTCGCGAGGCTCACACCGTGGAAAGAATAAGAAGAAGATAGGAGGAAGAAGCAAAAGATAAAGTAATAGAGAGGTAGTGTTCGTGTTTGTTGTCCCCCCTCTTGTCATAGAGGAGCTCGTTGTCGTCGTTGTGGTCTGCTCTAGTGGAAACTACCTCTTTTATACCTCTCTAGAAGCGGTCCCCCAAAAGCAGTCCCGATGAGAGTCACCTGGTTCAACCGCCAAAATACTAGCCACCGTTGCAATAAACAAAGGAAGGATTCAGTAGAACTCAGCATACCGATACCTGTAAAAACTCTTTAAATTAGGCATCTAAGATTGGGTCCTTAGCACTCGCAACCTGGGATAGTGGGACTAAAGCATAATAGGCTCAGCAGAACAGGTTAATAAAATGACGAATACCAGGTACTCGGGGGTGTCCATAAAAATCGGAAAGATCAAATCCTTGTCATGCAAGGTTGGCGAGCAGAAAGCAACAAAACTTGGAAAACTCACCTGGGGATCAGCAGTCCAAGAACCCGTAGTATGTTGAAATGAAAGAGCATGTATGGGAGATAGAATCCTATGAAATAAATTTAATACAGGTAGAATAAATCTATCTAAATGATACCAATGCCAGAACCTTTCAATCTTGGAGCAAACAATATCCTCAGCTTTTTTTCTTACTTGCAATCCACACCTTTGCCCCTCAGTTCACTTTATACCAGTCCCCTATCTCTTGCCAAGTATGATACGAGTATTAATTCAGTTCAACATACCTTGTTTAAGATGTCTAGTTACATGGAGTTACAAGGTTAAGTTTTCCAGGCATTATGATCGCTCGATCGTTTTGGGCCTGATTCAGCACGGGTAGTTTCCGATTTTTAAGGACACCCCCGAGTAATGAGATCCCGAAGCTATCCTGTCCGGAAAACACTATTCCTTCTTAGAGTGTTTTGTCACACTGCGATCTGCGCTTGGCGGTCAACCATTGTCACAACGTTGTGGTACCGGTAGGTTGTTGTGATGGGGAAAATACCGGTACTTGCCTTTGCTCATCTTTTTTGACCCGGAGGTTCGGACATCACCTACTAAATTTTTCCTTTATCGGTTGTATAGCATGAGGGGAAACACTTATTCTCTGAGTGTTTTCCCCTCTAGTGTACCGTACTGTACTCGAGTACCACCTCTACTGAGACATTACTTAGGCAGCGTGCCACTTTTTTATGCCTGTACCTTGTATCCTAGCTTGACTCGCCGGATCCTGCGGAACCGAAGTGAATAAAACAACGAGGAATCAAATGTTTGCGATGCGCAATTCAGATTCAGATTCCGTCATGAGCTGCCTAGAATTACCAATAAAGACTCGCTATTTTCCTATAGCCTTTTTTCCTAAGCCCCCTATATATGTTTGCCCACGAATCCCACATTGGAGGGGAAAAACAATAACTGAAAACATTATCAAATTATCATACAAAATCTACACCAAAAAAATGGGGGGGGAAGAAAAGACACCACTATTGTCAACCTCTAGCTACGATATCTGCGCCCGACGTCTCCCACGATACCTAGACCCATCCCCACCTCCTGGGGGGGAAGACGGTGGTAGCACAGGGTCCTTCGGAATAGTAGACTCAGCCCAACGCCCGTAATCGCTCTTCTCCTTAACCGGATTCAAAAAGATGGATCCCCGACATGGTTGAGAACTGGTCGCCGTTTCCCCGCGCCGCCGCCGGCCACGATAAGAAGGTTCTGGTGGACATTCCGCTAACGCAGACAATGGTGGCGATGGCTCAACCGTTTCTAGTTTTGTTCGGTTTATCGCTGGAACTGTCGTTGGATCTACGAGAGATGTGGTTTCTGAGCCTGCACGCCGTCTACGGCCTCGGTAGATACTTGTCGAGGATTCTATACCTGACGGCACTTGCTCAGGCATAGGTTGAGGGAGGTCAGCTCCCGGGCTTGTGTCGCGAGGGGCGTCCGTGCGTGGAACCTGGAGCCCCCTTGGCGAGTAGCGGCCTGAACGAGACCTCCTTACCACCCTAGGGGGAGAAGATGGGATTGTTTCAAGCTTCGATGGTGGGTGATTTTCGTGAAGGCCCTGATTAATAGATGCCGATTCGGATCTCGTACGTCGACGCCCAACATACGATCCAGCCCCCGCCGAAGGTTGCGATTGAACACCTGCCAGAAACTCAGATGATGTAGAACTCTCCAACAACGCAACATTCGATACTGTCAACTGCAACGGTGCCCTAGAAGATCGGTGACATCCCCGAAAACTGCTCTCTGATATCTCTGAGCGTTGTGAACTAGGTTGCAAGCCCAGTTCCAGTGTGGGGGGGAAATAGCGCCTTCGCTTATAGCTAGGCTCCTGCCCATATTCGTCTGGCTCTGAACAATGGATATTCAAAGGCTGTAATTTCGAGAGCCGGCTAGCTTGGGCTAATGTTGGAGCAGAACCGTCCGCGGGTTTCAGGTCTGATGACACTGATGGAGGCCAAGGACGAGGCGATTGACGACGACGCCCTCGATAGATACTTTCTGGAGCCGGTGACTGGGAGGTCTCCTCTCTCTGGGACGTTGGGTGATCTAGTGGCTCTCTTCCCGGCAGCAACGGCTCAGATTTCTCGGGGCCTGTCAGTCGACGACGCCCCCGATAGCCTACTTCAGTAGTCGCACCTCCTGCCCCAACTTGATTGCCCCGTGCACTCTCCTCCACGGCTTTCCCCTTTCTCTTTTCCCCCCTAGCTGCTTTCTCGAGTTCCTTCTCCTTCCTCCTCAGCGTCTGTTCATTCTTCCGTCGCTTCTTCTCCTTCTTCCTTTCCTCCTCTTCTATAGCCCCCATCACCCTTCCCCGTTCCTCATTAATAAACTCCTCTGTGAGGTGCCATGGCTTGGATAGAACATTCTTTTTAAACTTGACCGTTTCCGTCCACGCATCGACCTCATCATTTGTGTCGTGCAAGACCGCTATTCTCCGTAACAAAAGCTGTTTATTGCCCCTAAACTCTCCTAAAGAACCCTTCGCTTTGATTATCGAATGCAAACTGACCTCCTTGAGATCATCGAATGAAAACTTTGGTTTCCGTCCCGTTGGTGGTTCCCCTTTCCAGACAACTAGATCCATCAGGTAACCGGAGCCATCATCCACTATAACTACGTCAGCACACAGTGAATAGAAAGAAACAAGAAGAAAGGGTGAACTCTTACCCGTGATGCTAACCATCTTTTCCATATCATCATAAGCAACAACTATTCCAACCACCCTCACCCACCTAATAGGATGGTTTGAATAAAACCAAACATCTTGCCCCTCGAACCCACGTCTCCGATGTAATCCCTCGTGGATATCCTTTGCCGTAAGACGCGCCCATTCATTATAAGTGAGAGAGTGAGGAAAGAGAAAGCGTGGATAGAATGAGAGTCTCTCAACCAACGGGGTAGCGGTCATCGGGCGTGGGGGACCATTGGCGGGGAGGTTTCAATATTGAACAATGGGTGCGGAATGGGAGGAGAAAGGTACAGTACTGTACTGTAAGGAAGGAACAGACGAAAAGGTGAGGAGCTGCGAAGTTGCACGTGAGATTGATCCATTCCCACTTTTGGTAGAGTAATATCTTGGCAATCACCTGATTTCGGGGGGTAAGTTGCTTTGTTTTGATCTTCTGACAGCTGGCAGCTGGAAGGCCAGAGAGATGGCCGCGTGTGCGCCAAACCTGCCAACAACCGCTTGATTTTGGGCAGCTGGTTTTCCCCATTTCCTCTTCTCCATTCATGCTCCATCCTGCTGTGCAACGAAATTCCTAATATACCCTACATACATACCGTACTTGCACGCACATACATATATATTATATACATTCATACATACATACGAATATACCAGCATCCAGTCCTTTACCTCCCACCTCTCGAAAAACAAAAAAATATCTACTTACAAGGGCTCACCCCGAAGTTGCCATCATGTTTCGACCAACAGTTTTCTCTGCCCCCCTCCTACTACTTCTGGCTTGCTATTGCGGCGCAACCTTATCTCAGGCAACAACTACAGCTCCCTTCGAATCTACAGTTCCCGTTAGCTCCTCCGCTACTTCCACTCCTTCATCAGGGGTAGATGGGAATAGTAGTTTCTCGGATGGGAGCTTGTGCCCTCTGCGGTACCATGATTGTGCGGTGATCGGCCAACCGAATGTTTGCTGCACCCTTGACCAAGTTTGTATCAATGACGACTCAGGACAACCGGCTTGCTGCCCATTTCGGACGAAATGTGTGGGGTCAGTGCACAGGATTCCTTCCAGCAGCCCAAAAAATACAGGCCTTATCTTGGGGCTCAATGCCTTCCTTGCGGCGGGAGCTGCAGCGATATATCTAGCCAATGTCTACCCACTATGATAGGAGTCTTTTTTGAAGCTGGAGCTTGCATGGATATCCAGGCATAGTCAGCGATTACTTCCAACTAATTTCTTTCTGTTCGATTTTCGACTTTGTACATATCGTTCGTACTTCATGGACACACTCTACGACAATACAATACAACTCTCCTTCGATGCTTCATTTCGGTACCTTCTGTAGCCCACCAAGGGTCTTTGCGTTCAGCCTTCTTATGAACTGATCTTTATTGGTGGTCTAATCCTCTGTTTAATCTGGGATCACACCCACACTTTTGGAACCCTCCAGTCCCACCCAATCCTCAAGCTTCACAACCCTCCCGATACCACCTAGCTCAACAATAATCTTAAACTTAATCATCCACGGATCCCTCACCCTCCCGAAAACCCTATTCCGAAACAGAACCTCCCTATCAGGCTCCATATCGAGTACTCTACCCGACACCTGACAATCTTATGGCTCTAATTTCTAACACTCGAGAACGCCTGTCCACACGTAAACCAGCATAACCACTCTCATCACCAACACCCTCCTCCTCTCTCTTTCTTTCAGGGCAGGAAGCAACCCGCAAAAAGACCGAGCAAGCTCCCAATAACCTGGCACTAGTGATACGATGACAATTCCGCCCCGGGAGCGATGTTGATCTCTAGGTTCTCGATCTTGCCCAATATCGGGGACCACCCTGGTGGTGCTGGTAGCTCCTGCAGGATCGCTTTCAACTGATCTCCCCCGTAGGATGAACTGCCCTTGCTGGGTCTTGGTGCGGCGGTTTGGGCGTGCTTTTCGGGGTCGTTTTGGGGGAGCTATGCTGTAGTAGTAGTTGTGGGTAGGTGGTGCGGAGCGGGGGAATGAGGATGGAGGAGAAGGGGCAGGGTTTTCTTAGCATTAGCATTAGCAGCGGTGCATTGCTTCCTTTCTTCTTTTTTGTCTTTTTGAGGGGGATTACAAGGGCGTTTGTGCTTTACATACATATGCTATTTTTCTTTTACGATTGTGCTGATGCGGGGGGTAGCGGGAGTTGACCTTAGGTGTTCATTGTTTTTCTATTTTCATGTGAGTTGGGGGGTTTTAATTCGGGGGGTTTTTTTTTTGTTGTTGCTAGTATCACACTTGTAAAGGGATTTATATTACGCATAGGGATGGATTTATGGTCGTGTATGGCATGTAGTTTGCTTTTGCGATGTGAATATGCGAGTAGTAGATATGCCCGTTTGGCGTCGTGGTTTTCGCGTTCTGATATCATAATAATATTATTTTAATATAACTTGATCTTGCGGTGCTCTTAAAACTTTCCGTCCAGACCCGGCTCTTCTACTTATCCCTATTTCCACGGACCAAGGACCATAAATCAAGTCGCTCCATCCTGCCCAACACATCATGTCGGAAATAGTATTTTAATGGCCACACTTAGTGTGGGGGATGCCCGCACTCTAAGGCCGCAGTAGTACGCGTATGCACTAGCAGAATGACGCGCAAGCTATGAAAGGTTTTCTCACACCTGTTTTTTCTTTCCTTCCTTCTTGTCCTTTCCTCGCCTCACTCTTTTCTTCCTGTTCATAACTTTCCTAAAGACTTTCCTTTCTATCAACTCAACACAATCAACCATGATCTTCATCTCCACTTAATACAAACTCTATGTCTTCACTTAAGCCGTTCCCCACTCCGCTGCATAAAACCCTCACCGCCAATCATTACCTCCTCATCGATTATTTTCAACACATTACGGCGTATCAATCGCCCATCCCAACCTCGCACCCCCCCCGGCTTTCCCTCCAACCAACTCCTCATACAAATCTACCTCACTCCTCCCAACGTGCCTCTCCTCAACAGCCTCAGCTGATGCCCTAATCACCTCCTTCAACTGCGCAACTGTCATAAGCACCCTGAGCAACTCCGCAAGCCCCCCACCAACACCCTTCGGCACCTGGACCAACCCTTCCCTCTTGAGCAAACACACATACCCAACACCAGGATACCCTAGGCGAACATACTGCAACGCCAACCCCGCCGTGCAAACCCCAACAACCTGCACCCGCCGCGTGATCCCCGCGTCGCCGTTCACCAGCTCGTGCAGGCGGAAGAGCATGTCACGCAGGGCTTTAGCGAGTTTGAACGCATCGCCGAGCCACTTCGTTGACGTCACGCCGCCGGTGAAGGTTCGCGCGACTTCCATCGCGCCGTACTCGTGGTAGTCGTCCTCTGTTGTTCGGATTATGGCGTCGAGGCGCGGGCCGAGCTTCATCCTTGTCGAGAGCTTCTGTCGGTGGCGATTCTTGCGCAGGGAGGTGGCGCGACAGGGGGATTCTTTGCGCTCTACTGTCATGCCTGGGAGATTTAGGAGGGAGTCGTCGAGGATTGAGGACCAGACGTAGGAGCTGTACCAGTCTTCTAGGTGTGATGCGCGAAGCGGCTCACCGGGGGCCTCGAGTAGCATTAGGCTAGTGGGAAGGGATGGGATGTTAGTTATAGTTTCTAGGCAATGATGAGAAACATACAAAGAGTTTGTTGAAGTAAACTTATATTTGCCTGAAAAGAAAAATAGGAATACATACAATCTGCGAATGACCACATCAGCCCATTGTGAATTATAATGAACCCTGCTATCATAGCTAACGCCCTCAGGCAAGTAACTTTGTTTGTCCAGGACCTCCCGGAGCATGGTTGTGCATCTCACAGGAAAAAATCTCTTTAAGGAATCTGCTAACGCTACATCTGGCTTTGGCAAGGGCAATACGCTAGCAATTATTTCGTCCCATTCATCCTCCGTGAACCAGCTCTTCATTACAGGATCTGACACATCGAGCACGAACGATTGGGAAAGAGAGTGGGCAAATGTTGCAGCGTCCATCGCTTTACAAGTTTTAAAGATGACATCTTCGACGGCACGACCGCTGGCAAGCATCCATTTGTAATCGGAAGCCATCTCGTTATAGGCATTATAAAAGGAGGCCGGGACCGAGTAGTTCTCATGAGGCTGTTCAGGCGTAGGGGTTTCACGATCTTCATCTTCAGATTCCTCATCTTCAGTGTCACTTTCAACGGGAGTGTCTAACGCCTCATCATCCTACTAGGGTCAATCCAAGCTTCCATAGCGTGTTAGGTAGGGCCACTCACATCATGATCGCCTACTGTATCGACCTGCAGGGGCTGCGAACCGGTCGTCTGGGTGATGGGGACTGATGAGTTTGTCACAGTGCCATTGAAAACAGCTCCAATGTTTACTGGTAATGGCTCCTGTTGTCGTTTCGTTTGGTCCGAAAGCCACTTACGACCGACAAGACGATCGGACCCTTTGCCCTAGGGTATTCACATAGTGTCGTATTAGTATCATACATGAATCACCTCACTTATAACAAACCCTCGAGGTCTATCCCCCCTGAACAACGTGTGCGGCGACCAGAACCCCGCTGGTGTAGGGTAGAAACAGGCGAGCAAATTGGTCGACTGCCAGCAAACGGGACCATCATTGCAGGCTAGCAGCAGAAGAGCTAATAGGTCATCTGTATCACCTGCGATGGTATCTGGATGAGGAGCTAATAGGTCCACAGAGCCAGCGGTCGCCGCAACACGTTGTTGAAAGGAAAAGGGAGGGAGGGAAGCCGCACCTTCTCTTTATACCGTTTGAGTAACTCCGCCGCGCGCTTCCGCCGTGACTGCGAAAACTCCTTGTCGGTGCACTTGACAATAATATCGAGTGATTTTTTCCATCCGTCAAGCACCTTACGCGGTGGGAGTTTGCCGTGGTCGTAATTCAAGTATTCAACAATTCCCCAGTCCCGAGGGTGCTTGTTGGCTTTGAAGAAGCGGGAATACTTCGGTTTGCTAGGCATCGTTTGGCCGGGGTATTAAACTACCCATAGAATACGAAAGGTTGAGAATGCAACATGGTGAGAGTAAGGTGAGATGGAGGGTGTGTTGCGGGGGAGGTGAGAGTTGGCGAGGCGATGAAAATGGGGTGGTTGGGGTTGAGGGGATCCGGACGGATATTAACCTGGGTTAACCGCAAGCCAAGACTAAATGAGCACACGCCACTTGGGGTGAGATTAAACGTCCGGAAGCGGCAACCGCCAACTGCCAACTCAATAGCACAAAAGACGACCCAAAAGATACTAAAAAAATAACAAAGCAATTCCCAGCAGCAGAGGAAATCCAAATACACTCAGTAGAAAAGTTTTGCGGTTTGTTTGTATTCCAGTGTTTGGTCTGCTGTTGCCAGCCTAGCTGCCGGTCGCCAGTTCCGGACACTTATTCGCACTCCAAGTACCGCGCGAGGAAAAGTGCAGAGCGAGGGTGTGCATGGGAATCCCTTGTATAAGAATGCCAGCCTAATTCTCAAGAGAGTCCTTCACGAGGACAGGTAACCTTTTATCTTTTCAAGAGATCCTCCAAGATACAAAATTCATCATTTTTACTGGTTAGCGCCTAATGAATTCTTGGTTATGTGGACCACAGATACTGATCAATGGGGGCACAGAAATCGGCCTCACATTCAAGATTTAGTGATTCTATCCCTCAAGCCCAGCACATCAATAAAAGCAATGTGATACAATTTCAAGTTCGATTGTTAATAAGGCTTTCAATTCAAGAATCATTAATCCGGGGCTCTCAGAAGGACCGAAAAAATGGCTAGCACGTGTATCGGCACACGCGTGGTGCTGCCTGTCTTGTACCACCAAGTATTATTGGGGCTTTCGGTGCATGATAGAGCACCAGAATACCACCTAATACGATACTACTGCCACCAGTAGTGCGTACCAATGCCTATAAAATGACAATCCGATAACGTCCGGACACAATTCGAGAAACCCTGTAGCTTACAAAGACTCCACCCCCCAATATTGGACTTGAGGGACGAAAACAAGGCCCTATTTTCGGGCCAACGACCACTTATCACCCGGGGTTTTGCCCTTTGGCATGGCGGTCAGTCCAATCCTTGAAGTTTCGGTTATATATAGGACCTAGTGTCCCACCCCACAGCACGGCTGGTGGTTTCCAGATGGATCTACAATAGGCCATACTCGAGTACTCACAGTCTTCGCGCACAAATGTACGGATTGAACCGGCCACAAGCGGTGGGTTGAGCCATAATGTGTCACTCGTTCTTATTTTGTTTCTTCCTTTGCAGCCTAGCAGCAAATTAACTCACCGGCTAACGGCTAGGCTTCCACCCACCAAATCAAGATAGCAAGGAATAGCACGCGTTGATTGTGATCATTCACATTACGAGTGGAAGACATACAGCTTCTTAGTTATTCCAATGTTGGATCGTGGCGGTGGTGGTGGTGGTGGTGGTGATATATAAGGTTGCCAGGGCTCATCCCCCCCATGATTACAATTTGGGGAATATCTAATCCCCCAATTTCTCACGTCTTCCCGTCAGTTTCGTGCTTGAATGGGATGGTACTTGCCTATCTGTTAATGGTGATACTTCGAGTACCGGCGGCCGATGCATCTACTAGTGGCCTTACTGTGGAGGGTCACGGGACCCAGCAGAGTAAAGCTATGGGGAATCGGGCGTCGTGTTATTAGTTCCTTCATGCCTAAGGTGGCTCCTCTGAGGTAGCTCCTCACACGTTATTTTTCCTATAGAGGGCTGGGCTGCCTGCTATATACCGTTGCAGGTTCGGGAGCTCCCGGCTCCTTTTTACGCACGTGCCCACCCCCTCTAGAGAGGAGACTAACGCAAATTCTAACACGGTATCTGATGCCACGATAGCGTTTGTATGTTCAGTAGGCCAAATTTGGCCGCTCCCATCCGTGTCAGGTTTCCATAGACTCCTCATCCCGAGTGATGTTCTGTGAACCAGGAGTCGTCGTAATACGAAACTTGGCCCTGGTTGCCCAGATTGCGAAGCCAGGCTCAGGAGCGGGGATACTCCACGCTACGGACGGCATGATTGCGCGGAAATTTAGACCTATCAGCCACTTTTGTTTGCTTTACGCGGCCCTCTACTAGCGTGACCGTGTTGAAATTGGACACTTCGTACGGGAATCGCCACCTGAGGTGTCCAACTTCAACTTGGCCGTGGGTGTAGACTAGCACTCTTAAGAAAATAAAATACCACTTCCGACCAATCATATTCCGCATTCAACCGGTAAGCCAATCCCGGCTGTGATAGCCCACTCATATTCTATGGTTACCTGCTTTTGGGATTAGGGGGGTTCTGCTCCGAATCTGAGAGAGGGAAGCATTGGAGACAATAATGGTGCACTATATTTTGGGATTTAGACCCTGGGGATTACCGGTGTGGTTTTAAGAATGATCCATCAGAACTGCGCACACACACTCCAAGATTAAACTAAAGTATTTATCATACCTGCAATACGCAAATTTTCTGGTGTTGAAATACAAAAATCCGTCTGCAATCATTTCTGACACTCTTTGCTCTATCTCGAGTTTTTCTTTTTCTCATAAACCATCGCTTTGTGCTCTGTTTTTACCCACTTGGTTAACTGGCTTAAAAGTCTTAGTTTTTTTGATACTCCACACCCGTCACTGCAAAATATCACGATGAGAAGATCCAACTCCCTTTACCTACCGTCTGCAACGCCTACGACCGGGCCTAGCAAGAAGCTACAGTGTTCGAAATCTTTCCATCCGATATCTATTGCACTTGTTTTTACACTTCTTGACTAAATCTAGAAGATGGAAGAATTCTGTATCACAGGGATGAAGCAGCTCCTCTCAAGTACAAGTATACATCTGTATTCAAAATCCACTTGGACAGAGATAGGCCACCACCGGCCCTCACAATCTTCTCGGAGTGACGAAGGACCGAAGGATTATTGCCCATTAAAACCCTTTCCTAAGTTTGTTACGCGGTTCTAGTATTAACTTTCTAACTAATCTTTGGTTCCTGAAGTAAGTCTTTCGCTAAACCTTTCCGCACCCTTCGGCTCCTATTCGAAAGGGCTACGGAAAAGCTGTTACCGGTAGTCCACTGGTACTAAGAATGGGTGGCTTACCTTAAACCTGACGATAGCCACGGGAAATCGGCAGTATTTCTACCTGCTACCTCATCTACCGAGAGATCAGCGGTTAGGATCTTTCGAGATTTCAACGCCTGGTGGAATCGCCATTCCTTCCTGCGGGATCAACGAGAGATTGCGGGAGAACCGACCGATCTCGTAGCCGCAGGTCCGAGTCACGGGGTCTTTGGTTAGCACAACTGTTGGTAAAGCGGTTTGGACCTGAAGATGGGTGATTCTGCAGACCTTCACCTGCCATAAGATCACGGTTGGTTCTTTCCAAAGCATGTCTCATGGGGGCCACCTCCCTTGAAGGGAGCGGCGGCATCAAATCTCTGTCGTTACCGGAATAACGGATATTGGGGAACCGCGGCTCCAGGAATTATTTCAAGACACTACCTGCAACAGGATACCTATGCTCTTCGGATTTGTTGAATGAGTGGTAGAGTCACTTTCGAAAGGGCTAAAAGGCTTGAGAATGTATGGAGAAGGGGGGAGTTTATAGGGTGTTGAAAGTCGCTGAAGCGGGGTCTTCAACACGAGCACGGCACCCTTGGTTTCAATGCAAAAAACCTCTTCCACAAACTTGATACATAAAATCTATCAGACCGAACAGCCAAGGTGAGATATTTAATTCTCTTCCAAAACCGCAGTGCAGCAAATGACATTAGTACTTTTGGCTTGCCTGGGGGCACAACCACTTTTCCTCATGTGGATTCCTCATGTGGACAGCGCAAACAAATACCTATTCCAGCGCTACCTTAGTAACGCGTAAACGGTAGCCTTGACGCCTCAGAATAACTTTATTCTCGGAGATAGAGCGTTTTTCAGGCCTGGTACCTAGAGAAACTATTTCAGGATATTACCGGCGGCACACCGGGGCGCCCCGCTCTCCCATTGACCAGGAATTTCATTCGCTCTGAAACAGCAGACGATAAAACTTGAATAGAAAGGAGTGCCGCAAGGCACAACGCACCTTTGGTCAAAGGATTGTCACCTGTTCCCAATTTCACTGAAGCGGAACGAGTCATCAAGGCAAAGTTTCATTGACGCAATATGGATGAGAAACCCGGCTCATGGACTTCCCGACGAACTCCTTGTTATGAATTGGAGACGAAGCTCGCTTACGAAGGCATAGTTTGCGAATTTGCATCCCCAAAGACCAATCGTCAAAGGGAGAAACAAGTGGGAGTATTCTGGGCTCACTCCTCCACGCCAGCGCCCTCCCGGCCAGAGGGTGAGGAACATAGCAAGGACGGCAAATCAGAGTGAGTTGGATAGGCATTCAAGGAGGAGGGGTCAGGAGGGGTTCATTATCGGCGGCGATGCGGTAGCGATGGGCGTTCTGCAGCAACCCAACCCCGCAACACAGCAACCAGAACAGACAAGGATCCCAATATTTTCGGACCGTGACTCATGGTCATTCACGGGACGGCGCTTATCATACATGACGGCACTTATTTTTTGGAGAGTTTACTTGATCGATAAAGCTCTAATGAGATATTGCCAGCAGCGGTATTCTGGAGAATTAAGAAATTAGAGTGGCTGGTCCCGGATGGAAGGAGATCCGGTTTGATACCTCAGCTGGTCTAATTGCTGAATGCTCTCGCTGCTCTGCGATTGTGCGCACTTAGATATTGACAGCTCGTTCGGATCCCCAGTGGTGGAGCGGCACACTGAAAACAATACCAACTCACGAATCACGATAGGACAGGAGGCACTTTTTACCAAGGCTGCTCCAGCAGAGTTTCCCAGCACAGCCAGATTCTTTTGTGCAAGGAAAAAGTGGCAGAACCGAGGCAAAGCACTACCAACGAAACCAGAAGCCTCATTTATCTGCCTTCGGGCTTCTTATTACTCGGATGCTCACAAAGATAGGGCAGACAAGTATGAGCTATAGTGAAACTCATGCTAAACGCTAACGTTGTGCGCCAAGATGAGGCTCCGCAGCCTAGGGTTAGGGTTTTCTATTTGCGTCCACTGAACTCGGAGGCCATCCCTGAAGCTGGTGGGTGATTGGGGTGAGAATGGAGATGACACCCACGGACCATCCTCGTCTCCCACAAACCTCTTACCCACAATAGCACTTGCCAGCTCCCCACCCTACGGTGACGACCTTCAGCGGCCCCGTCCGACAAGGCACCAACTGGCCACGAGTGTTCTAGAAGTTCTATTAGCCTAGTAGGCACTTATGATTCGCACTCGGACACTGGTTTATGGGCCAGTCCCAGTACCAGCGATCGATTCCTGGCCCGCAGAGCCCGAATTTGCGAACCGGCATCTTAAAATACCGGGTATTTTTGTTATCACTCTCTACCTACCCAAAATGGTTCGGGTTGGGAAGCGACTCACCTCTCGCCAATATTGTAGAATTAGGGGGTTGGTGGCCTTTGACCGTTGGCCTATAGGGTACGTCTTATTTCTACGTACTCTACTCTCTACCACTATCCATATGACTCCTTTTGCTGCAAGCCTAGAGTTTTTACTGCTGCGCACGTCCTTAGGATGATCGACGATACCCTTCACCACCGCCAAGTGCTTCTACCTAACTACACCGAAGGAAGCCGCTTCATTCCATTCTAGATATCCCGAAAACAGAGCATGTTTATATCTCCCGGAGTATGAAGTACTCTGTGTGTCACATATGTCTTCCCTTTAGGGTATCTCTAGTCAGTCATATCTGGGCGGTGTTCATGGTGTCGGATTCCCTTGCTAGAGCAGAAGACAAGGCGATCTCTCGAGGGCCATCCATCCAGCTGAAGATTGTTCGCAGTGACTTTCGTCATGGCCATGACCAGCCCGAGAGCCTTGAGCGTTTAGTTACGGCTTTCCAGACCTCTGAGCATTGCCCTACCCCGGGGGGCGGGCTCGGTGATAGCAACACCCTGTGTATGCGCATTTCCTTTTTTGCTAATGTTGACTCCTACGTTCTGCAATTAGCTTAACCTACTTGTTCTTTACCGTGCTTTTGTCTCCTTCTTCACTCCAACATAAAAGGCCAGGGAGTTCCTTCGTCTTAAAGTCTCATCCACCAGACATTTCCCTATCATTCTCAGAACCACAGCGCACTCATATTCTCCTTCAAGCCTTCGACCACCCTACCTCCTCCACGGCACGAAGCAGTTCCTACAATACATTAAGACAACTCCTTATCTTCTGCCACTTTCCTCCTCTTTAAAACGTCTTTAGCACAAACAAATACCCATATTCATTTCAAGACCATGTCTACCAACAGCGCTAGTATCATATCAACCCCTGATGCTTGGTATTGTGTAAGTGAAAGAACTCCCGACCTGTATCCCATGCATTGTATGTGTGACTTACCATGATGTTCTTTTTGGTTTAGCCAAGCTGTGGCTATGGACCCCACAATCCTCTCCTCGATGTTGGCTGTGCCAATTGCGGGTACATACCTCGTCGCAAGCACAGGCAGCAAGCACACTCCTTTATATCTTTGAGACCATCCACCTTCCCAATTGCCCATGCAACTCTTCCTGCAACAGCTTTGATACCATTTCCAATTATCGAGGCGAGCGAGCCTGGCTGCTCCAACACCTTCAACCGCTCCTTGCCAGCAACTACGTATACACCTAACGATCTCGCCCAGCACACCACCAATCACCAAACCATTGACTTCGGTTCTCAAGGAATCGAATTTCCCACCTCGAATTAGTTGTCGCCCTCCATAGATTTCTATTTCACAAACGGATAGATGATGGAAAAAATAAAAACGGGTTGCGACGATCATTCACTACGGCAACGGAGTTTCACGTCAGTTGAGATTTGCGATTAGATCGGTTGGTTACACATGGAGTTTGGCGAAATCCCACGCTGCTCGCTTAGTTATCCTATTCGGGAATCGAAGCGCGGTTAAGGGCGATTTCCTTGATTGTTTTTGTCCCCAGTTTTCCTTTTTCTTTTCTTTTTTTCATCTTGCTTTCTACTTTTTCTGGATCTGTGTGGAAGGCAGTGGGCAAGGCTGTGGTGGGACAAAAAAGAAAAGCAAAAAAATATTGAGAGAAAAGGGCCTTTGGAAACCATTTTAATTACCTTTTGGATGTTGTTCTTTTTTCTTCTCTCCTACTGGTGTGGTATCGGTATTTCATCGGGAGTTATAGTTTACAAAAACTATCCTTACGATCCACAATCCATCCACCCAGCTCCGCTGTTGAAACTTTTTTTTTTTTTTTTTCCAGCTTTCCATTCTTTCACCTTTCTTTCCTTTTTTTTTTTGCGCCTCACCCGTGTGCGATGTTCTACAAGGCGACGGCGGCGGCGCTGTTTTCCCATTCCGAGGAAAGTGAGGTGTGTGGCTTAACTTACATAACTAACTCCCCTTCACCTTTCGCATGGATGCTCTCTGGCGTCGTGGGGCTGCGGCACCTTCCTTCCAGACTGCCTGCCCACGTATGATATCTGCTGAGCTGTCTGCGCTGTCTTACTGGGACCCTAGCTGGATCGTGGAGAGAGACCAGGCGGACGAACCTTAGGTTTGCTTGTTTTTCTGAGAGAATGTGGTGCTTATTATTACTTTGTCTCCGTTGTCGCACAGGGCTGCTCTTTTTACTTTTACATGTTTCTGCGCGTTCTGCTTCTTTTTTCTTTGGATTCCCTATGCTGTGCTAGTCTTGATATTGATATTGATTGATTGATTGATTGATGGATAGACAGCCGGTCTCAAGCTTTCCGAAATTCTGCTCCCGATTTTCTCGGGTTTGTTTTGTTAGGGTGTGCTTAGGGAAGTTGTTTTATCAGCTAGACTTTTGTTATTTCATTCATCTGCTCTATTTTACTTATGCTTCCGTCCTTCGCTTGCGCATTCATGAATTCCCCGGTTCTATATTCTATCTTCTAGTACTAGTAGCTACAACCCAATCGAATCCAAACTCAACTCAATTCAATTCAGTCCTTTTACCAATGCTATAACTATATCATGCTCCCAAGCACCTCCCATGTTCAAGGTAATATCACCGGTATACTCGCGATGCCGAAGCGTTTTTTTAAAAAAAATATTGCTATTACATACCGCCCAAATCCAGGCAGAAGGGCCAAATTTTGGTGGTATGCAATAGCAGTCTTTTTTTTAAAAAAAAACGCTTCGACATCGCGAGTACGATGCTGGCACAGCACTGCACACCAACCGCATTAACACTCACCATCTCAAAAGCACTCCAAGCTCTACTCCCAATTGTCTGACGTTTGTAAAAACGACTGCTATTGCATATGGGCAAAAAATGGGCCGGAGCCTCAAGATTTTGGTGTTATGCAATAGCAGTCGTTTTTACAAACGTCAGGCA
>Ga0307507_10006435_pt1 | contig 18039 bp, 18 predicted proteins | sample 7_EM_MG_FD_207223 | JGI IMG/M metagenome (GOLD analysis project Ga0307507, IMG submission 207223) | Populus trichocarpa ectomycorrhiza microbial communities from riparian zone in the Pacific Northwest, United States - 7_EM | ecosystem: Host-associated > Plants > Roots > Unclassified | place... | reverse complement strand
CAGGCCTTTATTTTTGCCCCCCCCCCCCCCCCCCCAACCCATTACCAGTTCCAACACCACACTACATGTATTTCTCCAATCTGAGCCATGCCTTTTTATGCTTTTGTCACCTACCATACATAGTCTTCTGCTATAGAACACCAATGATTAAAGAAACCGCCAATGGAAATTCCGTACCAGTTGTTAGTGTAGAACTTATACATCAGGCCCAATTTCGGTGTTTTTGCAATATTTATGTTTTATCGGGGCTATACCTATTATCATACCACAAAAATATTCGCCGGTATCAAACGGATGTCTAGTAGGTTGGGGTTAGGGTTGTGATTGAATGATATGCCTCCCCACGACGGCACACGGAAGAACCGGCATCGGGTATCATATGACAGGCCATAAAGAAAACTATTAGAGGCGGCTTGACGGAAGTGACAGGAATTGCACAGATCAGATAAACCAACTGCTTACGAGCCTAGGGCGGGTGTCTTCCAGCTTATTATCTATTCCTACCCAATTACTTGTAACGGGCCGTACTATCCCCTGCAGTGTTGATAGTGCCGAATTTCCCTACATCACGCTAAAATGTAAACTAAAAAACTAGCTTCGCACTTTTCCAGAAATGTCAATCAAAAACATTTCAGGTCAAGTTTTGGTACAGATCTTTTTCTGTTATCAGGAGCACTAAACCTAATATGAGAATGATGTTACCGGTAATGAACTTGTTGATATTTGCTAACCAACATCCGGGATTATGTGACAGCATTGCTCTCTATCAGGTCGAATCTACCAATCAAAGAAATACGCTAATTTCCCTAGTGTGTCTTTAGCACGGTGTAGGGAAATTCGGCACTATCAACACTGCAGGGGATACTATACACTACTCTCTATAAAACCTAATACAAATACAAAGATAACGAAGAACAGGAATGAAGAACAAGAATAGCGCCATAGGACCAAACTTAACGAGAACCTTAATTGAAGAAAAAGGCAAAGAAGGGAAAAACACAAAAGTTGATAAATTGTAGATGCCTGGCGGAAACCAGAAAAAACGCCGTTATCAAGTACAGTATATTCACATTTAAAACCTACGGATGCATTGCCTATGCTAATCCCCCACCCCGTAATTATTTACGGAAGGAGGATATATCTAGTAACGGAGAAGGAAATATATAAAGGAGAAAAGCGAAAAGACAAACAAGAGTAGCAATGATAAAAAAGCGGCCGACGACGAATGAGAGGATTGATTGAGTGTTAAGATGGGCATCGGTTAAGAGGCCACTATCTATGGGCTTGGAAACAGAATCCCCAAGGTCTGATAACTTGGGCCGTTCGTGGTGGGATGCCGGCAGGGGCGCAGGTTGGCCATTAAATTCCGTAATGCTAGTATTAGGATCATGAGGTCTGGATTGCATCTCCACCACACAATCGTTCTGAGGCATAGCGGAGGGCGAGGGAGATATCTGGCTACCGTAATCTACTTGGGCGGAATTGACAGTGTCCCGCTCCGGTGGGATCCTCGGAACTCCATAATGGGGTTCGGAGAGAGACAGCGACTGTGGGGTTTGGATCATGTGATCAGTCCGCCCCATAAGCAGGTTTACTGTTCCGTCATGCCCGTTCTCGGCCGCCAACGAGAGTGGCGTCTGACCATATTTGGTGTCTGGCTGGTCAGGATTGACGTCCTCTCGTTCCAAAAGCATCTTTACTACTCCCTCATGCCCGTTTTCAGCCGCCCACGAGAGTGGTGTCTGGCCATAAAAGGTGTCTGGCCGGTCGGGATTGACGTCCTCTCGTCCCAAAAGCATCTTTACTATTGCGTTACGCCCGTTCTCAGCCGCCCACGAGAGTGGTGCCCGACCATATTCGATGTCTACCTGTTCGGGATTGACGTCCTTTCGCTCTAAAAGCACCTCCACTATCCCCTCATGTCCGTTCTCAGCCGCCCAGGAGAGTGGCGTCCGGCCATGCTCAGTGTCTGGCTGGTCGGGATTAACGTCCTCTCGTTCTAAGAGCATCTTTACTATTCCTTCATGTCCGTTCTTGGCCGCCCACGAGAGTGGTGTCCTGTATTTGGTGTCTGCTTGATCGGGATTGACGTTTCCCCGTTCTAAAAGAATCTTTACTATTCCCTCATGCCCGTTCTTGGCCGCCCAGCAGAGTGGTGTCCGGCCATAAAGGGTGTCTGGCTGGTCGGGATTAACGTCCTCTCGTTCTAAAAGCATTTTTACTGTTCCGTCGTGTCCGTTCTGAGCCGCCCGTGCGAGTGGTGTCTGGCTATATTTGGTGTCGGGCTGGTCGGGATTGACGTCCTCTCGTTCTAGAAGCATCTTTACTATTGCGTCATGCCCGTGCTTGGCCGCCCACCAGAGTGGTGTCAGGCCATATTCGTTGTCTGCCTGGTTGGGATTGACGTCCTCTCGCTCTAAAAGAATCTTTACTATTTCGTCTTGCCCGTTTTTGGCCGCCCACCAGAGTGGTGTCCGGCCATATTTGGTGTCTGCCTGGCGGGGATTGACGTTCTCTCGTTCCAAAAACTTCTTTACTATTCCGTCATGCCCTTTCTTAGCCGCCCACGAGATTGGCGTCTGGCCATATTCCGTGTCTGCCTGGTCGGGATTGGCGTTCTCTCGTTCAAAAAGCATCTTGACTATTTCGTCATGCCCGTTTTTGGCCGCCCACGAGCGTGGCCTCCGGCCATATTCGGTGTCCGGCTGGTCGGGGTTGACGTCCTCCTGTTCCAAAAGAATCTTTACTATTTCGTCACGCCCGTTCTCAGCCGCCCACGAGAGTGGTGTCCGGCCATACGAGGTGTCCGCTTGGTCGGGATTGACGCTCTCTCGTTCTAAAAGCTTCTTTACTATTTCATCATGCCCGTTCGCAGCCGCCCACGAGAGTGGTGTCCGGCCGTAAAGGGTGTCCGGCCGGTCGGGATTGACGTCCTGTCGTGCTAAAAGCATGTTTACTATCTCATCACACCCGCCTTTAGCCGCCCACGCGATTGGTGTCCGGCCATAAAAGATGTCCGGCTGGTCGGGATTGACATTCTTTCGTTCTAATAGCATCTTGACTATATCTTCATACCCATTATTGGCCGCCCACGAGAGTGGTGTCCGGCCATATTTGGTGTCTGGCCGGTCGGGATTGACGTCCTCTCGTTCTAAAAGCATCTTTACTATTTCGTCATGCCCGTTTTTAGCCGCCCATGAGAGCGGTGTCCGACCATATTTGGTGTCTGGCTGGTCGGGATTGACATTCTCTCGCTCTAAAAACCTTTTTACTATTTCGTCGTGCCCGTTTTTGGCCGCCCACGAGAGTGGTGTCCGGCCATATTTGGTGTCTGGCTGGTCAGGATTGACGTCCTCTCGCTCCAAAAGCACCTTCACTATTGCATCATGCCCCTTCTCGGCCGCACGCGCGAGTGGTGTCTGGCCAGATTCGGTGTCTGGCAGGTCGGGATTGACGTCCTCTCGTTCCAAAAGCATCTTTACGATCTCCTCGTGCCCTCTTCCAGCCGCCCAAGTGAGGGCCGTCATCCCCGTGCAATCGTCCGCATTAACATCCCACTTCCTCATCCCCAATAAAGAAGGAACTGCCCCTGCAATCCCGAGAAATGCTACTCCGTGGAGTCCTGTAAATCTCGTAGTTCCTTCAGCCCTGTAAAGGTACAGGCCCTCGGGTTTACCCCAATTATAGTGTAACAACAGTAGATGAGCAGATATATGCTCATCAAATCTATCGAGAAGTTTTAACGCAAGTATTTTGATATTTTCCGTCATTCCCCTTCTTGTATGCCCTCCCCAGTAAACAGACGCATATTCCAGAAGGTGAGTTGTTGCGGGGGCCGATGGAAGGGTGGGCGAAAGAGACCTGATACATCCAAAGTTGAGGTATGTCAAGCAAACCTCGGCAATCGTTGAGTGAGGACTATGGAATAGGGTCGGATCACTTAAGAGATGCTCCTGAAGAGTAAAATGCACTAATCTGACTGTGGACGAAGACGCCTCGACCGTGACAAGGCCCAGACAAGATGATATGAGTGTTCGTAATGCAGGAACGTTTTCCGGGTCCAGATCGGGAGATCCTATCTCAACCCCCAAGGCATCACAGAGCTCCGGGGCTCGTAAGGGCCGTTCCGAATACAACACCCACATCAGAACCTTCAGCCCGAGTACTGATTTATATCCCTTCTGCGATTTTAGTCGCATTAGAGTTTCCGTGTAGGCATCACTCAATCCATTTCCAAGTGTCATCTCTTCCAGTCTCCTTCTTCTCCGACGAATCGTCACCTCTCCTAGAATGGCATCCATGTTAAGCGAAACAAGGAGGAATCTATAAACAATCGTTGGTAAGTATACATCATTAATAGAATGGAAATGCGAAATGGTCCTACAGTACGCACATATCAGATGTCTTTTCCAGGGTAACTCTCACAATACCCGCCCGTAAGTCATTGCTCATCGCCTCTGGTTCGGCATCCCTGTCCAACCTCTTCTCCACATAATTCCGGATATCATCGGGGTTAGGGCTGATGGGTATCACGACCGCCTTGGTGAAATATCTTCGAATATCATCCCAGACATGGGGCCTCCCGGTGAGGAATATCCTCGTGCTAGGGGACTCTCGAGTAATATCTTTCAGAGATTCGAGAAGCTCCGGCAGGCACTTCGGTAGACATTCGTCCAAGGCGTCAATACAGATGAAAGCTCGGAGTAGTGAAGCAATAGCAGTCCTCAACATGCCTATCAGATCCGCAAGTCGCGGCCCTCTACCACCAACCTCCTTTTTCGCTTTTTGAAATGCCTCCCGTAGATCCTTCGTCATCCCCCCTCTGCCTACTAGCTGCTTCAGAATAGCTCCCACGATGTTGTTGATCGTCTGCTCTTGCTGGGAAAGGAAGTCGCAGTAGAAGGCTACGACGGCGATATTTTCCTCCCCCGCCTGATCGCACAGGCTGTCAATCACCAGGGAACTAGTATTTCTAGCTGTCAGTAGTATTCGCTTCTCTCAAAGAATCCCGCCTCTTACCTCAGATATGTCTTGCCCACTCCCGGATTCCCGGAGCAAAACAAAACAGCCTTATCGGCTCCACCCTCACTAGCCCTCCACTCCTGAAACTCACTCGTTTCCAAAAACCAATCCCCTACGCCGTCGAACCGGTCGGTGCGCACGCTTTGATGTCGGTTATTTGGCTCTAGTGGAGAGAGCCAGCGCATAATCTGCGCATCTTCGTCGGATATATAGGTGTTAAAACTATCCCTTATATTTCCGCAGTGGGCATTGCCGTCGCCAAAGCCGACCGATAGCATATGTGAAGTTTGGGCCATGATGTATCTGAAATGTTGGTTGAATGTAGAAATGGTGAAGCGATTTGTGGGAGGACAAGGGGAGTTTATAATAACATTCTATGACTAGAGCTGAAGAAAGCGGGGCGATTCGGCTCGCTATTGCGCCATTACTATCCAATCATCATTTCCTTTTGGCGAGTGGGTACCGGTACTCCCGCGCAAAATAAGTTATCCCTTGGGCGGTCTGAGACACTAGAATTCGTTACCAGCGCGCTATCTTGGAACGATTTGGGTGGGGGAAATATTTAAGCTGACCACCCGTCGCTGTCTTATTTGAGCTCAAAAAAGACAGAAAACATCTATTTCCTGACCGAGTTGAGCAGTCAGTTGCCTAATCTGGCCGGCAACGAATTCTAGTGTTTCAGACTGCCCAAAAGATAGTGCACCTTAACTTATTTTACACCGGAGTATGACTAATACGAGATATGTCTTACAAAGACTTCTGCAGAGTGGTTGTACCGGTACCTCCTGTCACAACTCGGTTTTCCAAGGAGGAATATAGTATGCGAAGGATTATCCACTACGGCACTAAATTTGGCTTTGTTCTCCATGTCACCTTTCATCCGAGCTTCCGTTACCGACTTGGCGGTGGCCGCAATTTTTTTTCTGAGGGTGATGAATTCTTAGAATTTTCTAGATAGCACATCGCGTAGGGGGGGGGACCTAAATCCTAGCTTCAAGAACCCCAGGTATGCGGAATTCGCGAAGGGGAGGTTTTGTCTATGTGGATTTGTTGGAGCTTCTTTGGACATCATCCCGACTGCCGGTACCACTTCAACTCACAATATATCACTCGGCAAAATAAGACAATAAATTAATTGCTTTTTTGTTAACGAAAATAACAGCGCAGTCAGATTCGGTCAGATCCAGCAACGAGAAGCAAGCAAATCAATATGAAGCAGACAAACAAACGAGCCCCAGAACGAGTGTGTCGAATAAACCACCTAACTTAACCTTCGCGATCCACCCCCGCCAGTGATTCTCACTAGGGCACAGCCTCGGCAGCCCTCCCAATGACCGGGTTCAGCGCCCTAAACGCGGCCCTAAACGTCTCTCTGGTCCGCCTGGGATCAGCTGGTCCTCCTGCCGCCCCGGTAGGTGGTGGCAAGTAGTTCTGTCGCTGTGGCCCCGGCTTCAAATCGAAGGGAGTCCGTCCACTAGGCCTTATCACTTAGTATTATTTCACGCGGTAGGCACCGGGAGAGGGAGGGAAGTAAGGGGTACCTTTGCACTGTCTGTTGTGTTTCTTGTGGCTGCACCACGGGAACGGCTCTACGGCCGGTCCCAATGGCTGTACTTTCCGCACCACGTTCGGGCACACTCTCGTATGGGCCCCGAACCCCGACGGGAGCTCGAGCCGGGACGGCCACCGGGGGTGTGTATTCAAGTGCAGCTTCGCGGAAGTAAGGTCTAACGGGGGAGGGTAGAAATCCCAATCCCCTCGGGAGAAAGTCCTCGTCGCGCTCGTGCGGATCCAAGAAGCCCTCGGAGGAATAATTGCCGGCGGAATCGATGTCCTCTTCGCTACCGCTGTCGCTATCCTCGCCATCCTCGCGACGGCCACTGCCGCGGTCGGTGCTGCGGAGTTGTTCGAGCAAGTCCCAGTTAGGACTTAGGGAGCCCACCAGGGGGTCCAGTGGGGCCTCCCTAGCGGGCTGCGGACGCTGGCGTTTACGCGAACCATCGTCGTTGAAGCCACCGGGTCTCTTGCTCCCGGCCTGTTGCGTCGTCCGGGGGGCGGGCTGATTCCCAGGAGTAGAGGTTCCAGGGTCAGTGACTAAGAGTGGGCCTGCTCCGCCCTCGTGCCCTTCCGGGTCGTCGTTGCTCCCATCGAGGCTTCCGGGGCCGGGGCTCCCAGCCTGTTCACCCTCCTCTGGTTCCGAGTCCGTCCTAAAGTTGGCATCGGGTGGGAAATCGTTTGCGAGTGGGTATATGTCCAGTGGCCCCAGTGCCTGTCTTCTCCAGAGCCTTCGGGTTTGCTCCCTTACTGGAAATCCCCTCTCTCGGATAGCCCTCATCATGCATCTATATACCGCCCTCGCAGTGCGGTCCGCTCTTATCAAGCGTAGGGATCTAATTACGTGAGTGACTCTTTGGTGATTATGATCCACTCGCTGTGTCCATCCATGATCTGCGACATCGAAGTCAGGAGCCAGCCGCCATAACGGTCTCCTAGTCGAGCTTGTACCGCGATACTGAAAACCCCAGAATTTCATTACTCTACGCACTCCTAGCATGAAACTCAGCCCAAACCCCGGGGTACTGGCTACTGTACGGGCGAAGTCAGCTGGTATCGGGGGGAGCGGATTGTGCCCCGAAATTGAATCAATCGGGAAGAGGAATTGAAAAAAGGAACTATCGCTCTCAATCATGGCATCCGAGTAGCGCAGAACTTCTAGAAGGTCTACAGGCCTAGGTGCACCGGTGTAGAGACCCCCGTTCGTGAAAAAGTCGGTATATATTTCAAGTGCGCTACGATCATCCACCTCAGGGGCGCCTCTTTTTCCCGTTTTCCCTCTTCTGGCTGCTTCTTTCGCTGCTCGTTCGTTTTGGGCGTCCCAAGCCGGGCGCAATAGCGTGAGGGTCAATACCCTGAGAAAATAGGACATTGGGTCATCGAGCAACGTCGTCCCCGTCACGGCGGATATAAAAGCTTGTGGCATCTCATTGTATGTCTTCCGAAGGTTTGGAGTGGGGTTGAGATCAATCGGTCTTTCTCTATCAGCTTCTCTGAGAGCTGGCATCTTGGTTCCAAGAGGTGGGCTAGTGCCAACGTTGCTAGCGCCACCGTGAGTGGCTTGACCCTCGGTAGGTTCGCCGCCCTTGGATGTTGTAAGGTCCACTATGGTACGTCGAGGGCCGGCCCGAAGTAGAGGAATCACAGCCCGGGACTGGCCAGTTGTTGTCTCGCCTGTACCTAGATCCGTTCTCGTTCTGGGGGTTATCTCTGGGGATGGAGGTGCTTTTTGTTTAAGTAGAGGTCGAATTGTAGGCCGAGGGCCAGTCTGCGGTGCTGGGACGCCGGCAGCGATAGGACTGTTTTGTTGGAGCATCTCCTGAAACTCCATTTGAAATCTAGACAATATCTGCTCTGTTGTATTACTATTGTCGTTCAACACAGTTGGAGCCATCGTCGCATGCCAGTTATTGTACTCCTCAAGGGTAGGCATAGGACGATGTACGACGATGCGCCCACTACCGTGGTCGGGCCCGTAGTCATTTTCGTCGTCGCTGTTATCACTGTCGATCGGGCGGCGGTGAGGGCGGCGGCGGCGCGGAATTAAGCTGTCTTCCTGGCCTGAGGGGTCTTCCTGGTCTGAGGGAGCGTCCTCAGAATCGTTATCGTCACCCAATAGCGTGAGTGACTGGTCATCCATGTTTAATCGAGTGTAGAGTTGTCGTTGGTATTTTCTTTCAAGCCTTGCTTTCTCACTCGGGGCCAAGGTTCTGAATCTTCTTTCAAGTGACCCATTCGAATTCATTACCATCTCGCGTCCATCAATACCTTCCCGAGTTCGGAACGGTTGTACTTCCGCGAGAGTAACCCAGTCGAACCGTGTCAGCTGACAAACTCTCTCATGCATTCTCTTCCCCTGTTTGGACACCGTTAATACCTAGGGCATGGATAGAAATAAATATCTCACCATTAAGCTCGTGCTACTAGCTCTCAAGCATTTAGGGCAATGCTTTAACAGAACTTGGGTTGCGAGAGCCTTTCTGTTGAAGTATCTCTGGGCAGCAGCGATTCCCTCTCGAGATAGCCTGGGCTGAATAAACTCATCAAAGTTATCTTCGCCCACTAGGGGCATGATATCATCTCCCCTATCCGTAGCTTGAACAAATCGGTCCCAATAGTCTCCAACGTCGTAGGTTTGGGTCACATCGGTTCTCCAACCGCTGACTTCTCTGATGGGACAAAAAGTACGATGTTCATCCGCCGCTGCTTTCTGTTCCTCCGGGAAGGTATCTTCCCCAGAAGTATCAAACTACCCTAGATCAGCTCCCACGTTTAAATGTATTTCGGGGAATGGAAACGAACAACGCCAACAAGGTCAAACCCCAAGCCACAGGCGTGGCATTTAGTCCTCGTATCGATGCTGCAAAACCACGTCCTGGCAGCGGGAATGTTCGCGTCTATAGACAGCCTATTAACTGATGTATAAAGCTGATATAGAGGGATGAATCACCTAGGAAACTAGGGCCCATATGTCGTGGATCCCAATTATGTCTCAAAAGCCCTAACGCTTCATCTAAATCGCCTCCCACATGTGTTTGATATTCCTGCTATCCGGTAAGCTTTTTCACATCTCCTGACAGGGTCTTGAAGGTGTTATTGACCTGGGCAGACATTCCACTGACTTCAATCGGCCACTTGTTAATGAGAACACATGTTTTGCAGAAACGAACATCGGCGGGTGCCCTTTGTAGGTTCTGCGTGATTTCTGTTATACGTGCATCGTATAGCTGTCTTACGGCCGAGGCCTTCGCCTCTAAAGTGTTATTCCTGGGTACCTCCATGACGGCGATGTTAGCGAGAATTTGATGTGAGCTCGATACTATTGATATCACCCAAAAAAACAGCCTGAGGGGGGAGCAGTATTAATTGTAGGATTACAATCAAAGGAAGAGAACTATCAGATTATGTGGGGTAAGGTAAAGGGACAATGAAACAATTTCCTTTGTTCGGGCGTCGTGGAAGGTGGAAAGTCTATTGTTATTAAAGCGGTGTTAGGATTTTCATGGATGGATGCCTCAAACGAGACAACAAACCAAAGGAATTTGTAGTCGTCTAACTTGTTTCACAAGCTATTCTTTTGAGGGCTATATCGTGGATATCCTCAAGCCGCCGGATTGAAAATGTCCTTTTTTTTTTGGTGCCCCACCACCAAAACGGGAGCATCCTCAATCCGACGACTTGAGCACAGTGCCCAACGGTTACGATGGCGCTGGTTTCTGATTGTATTAATGGCGTTGGCGACTCCCATGACACCGAGAAAGTTGGTAGAAATAAGTTTAGCGGATGGTCTATGTGTTGGTTACCGGTATTGTGCTGAAGCTTTGGTCAGGCCTTTGAGAAGCTACTCGTAGACGTCCCCAACAGTAGACTGTCCGCCTCTTTGGGGTAATTACATCCGACTATAAATTAGCCAAAATTAACCCGGGAGTGGAGTGAATGTGGATTTGAGAGAGGTGCCGGAAGCGCAGGGATACCGTACGAGAGGCACTTGTAGGGGCAGTGATATATACCGGTAGGTTCTTATGGAAAATACGAGAAAAGCAAACTTGTACGGTCCCTCATCATTAAGAATCAGAACTCAGACTCCATCACCGATTATCATCCAACTTTCTGTCACAAGCTGTCAAACCAAGAAATCGTCGCCCTAGACCGCAAACTTCACCACCAAAGGTAGACGCCATCACGAGTTGACTTCACTCGATCATCCTTGCCAAAAAAAAGAAAAAAAGAAAACAGCCGCAGAAGCACATTCGACCAATCAATCAACAACCCCTCCTGACCGTTATTCCAATCACCTAGACGATGCATAAACTCCTAAACAAAACAACTCACCACTCTGAACCCTAGCCCACCCTCTTCACTTCCACTTCTGTCATTCCCAATTGAAACAATGCCACCAAAAAGCCCCACCTCTCCCCAACCCCTCCTCTGTTGGAAGCGTACATAGAACATCGTTCACAATGTCCCACCTATTCTCAACACTCTCCACGCTGCGTCCACCTCCAGCCTCCAGCCCGTTAATAATCGGGCTGACTACCGCCACCACCACGGGTATCCTAGCGTTCTTCGCGCTGCGTTCGCCGGCCATTCCACTGCCCAGCGTGATCCCCTCGCCCAGGGAATTACTGGGCGACCTGACGGATAAGGAGAAGGATTATCTACCGTATCCACCGGATGTTCTGCTGGATGGAAGATGGGTGGATACCCCATATGGGGTGATCCGGGTTTACGAGTTTGGGCCCACGAAAGGCAAAAAAGTAGTTTTTGTGCATGGGAATTCGACGCCGTGTCCCGTTGCTAGGGACTTGTTGTGGGACTTGGTTGGGAGAGGATGTCGAGTTCTCACGTTTGGTATGATAATATGCCAGCGTGCTCGCTTCCTGTCGCACCACGGGACTAACTTGAATGAATTGTAGATTTATACGGCCGAGGGTATAGTGATACCCCCCTAACCCCACACGACCACCGACTATTCTCCTCACAAATCATCTTTGCCCTCTCCTCCTCCACCCTCCATTGGACCAACTTTACCTTGATCGGCTATTCCCTCGGTGGGGGAATAAGCGTCTCCTTCACGAGCCACTTCTCCCACATGATCGACGAATTGATCCTCCTCGCTCCGTCCGGAATTCTGAAAAAGTCCCGTCTAAGCCTCCTCCGACGAATGGTGCACTCAGGATGGATCCCAAACGCGTTAGCAACACTTCTGGTAGGCGGCCAACTGAACGCAAGGCAGACACAGAATTACTCCCGCCGCGTCGCAAGCGATCCGATGGATAGGGCTGTAGTTCTCGACGTCCCCAGTATAGCAGAGTGGCAGAGTCGTGAGCACCGGGGATTTTTGTATTCATACACTAGCTCGTTCAAATACGGACCTATGTACAATAGACAGGAGGAGTGGGCGATCGTCGGGGAATATCTGCGCGAAGCCGGGAAGAGGATTTTAATTCTGCTTGCTAAGAATGATACGGACATTGATCCTGCATTGCTGCCTGAGATGCTGGAGTTGTTACGCGGTGGAGAACACGAGGGGAAGGAACCGGAGAGGGTTGTAGGCGTTGTGGTGGATGGAGCACACGACTTTGTTAGAATGAAGGGGAGAATGTTAGCCGGACATATAGAAGAGTTTTGGAAGGATTCGAAGAGCATGGATTGGGTTTATTAGCATGGCATATAGCTCTCATGATGATTGAATACCATAGACGCATCTCCCGAGTCGCTAGAGATGATGTATACCCACCACACCGTAAAACCCAGCACCACTATCCAAAACGAGCCAAGCTCCGCCCCCATATCACCACAAGAACAAAGCCGTTGTCGTGGACCGAGCTCTGAGACTTTTTCACAATGAACTCCACATGCCATCAAGACATCTCTCTCCCCACAAATGCTAACTTTACTGGAGAATCAGGCATCGGGGCCAATCTAGTGGGGCAGCCGTGATATAACCGTCACGTGGCTCAAAGCAGCAAGATAACAGGAACGCGAACACCGAGTTTGAAGTTAGAAAGCCTTTGACAATACAGAAGCATTCATCCTCGGGATTAGAGAGTATTTGTGCTAGGCTTTCGAGTTGAAAGATTTGATGATGTGTGTAAAGCCTCTCTTATATACAAATCTGGCAGATCCGCTCGAAAAAGGCTTTTTTGCCCCCGGGCCAAATACTTCTGATATCTGACCGAAGTTAAAACGGGGAAGAGCGAAAAAATACCGGTTCGTGCTTAAGAAAAACGTAGCCATTGATTGGCCGAATGGAAAGAGAGAACATGGCCACGGGGGTAAAGCTCTATCTAAAAGATGATTTTAAAAGTACCCTCGTGAAAGGTTTCGTCCGACACCAGTTTTTACACCAAATTCAGCCGAAAAATGGGCATTTCCAAATACAATTTCCGAGGCTGCCCTCTTGAGGACGCTTTAAATATTTCCACTAGCTAGATAATTACTATGGACTTAAATCTCTGGAAGTAGAAGTGTCAGGAATCCAAGCTCTGTTCATTTGCTTACAATTGCATCCACTTATGTGAAAGTGGCCTGGGTTTCGGCATCGGGCTCCATAGAAAAAAGTATACGGTGACTAATACCTTGTGCTTAAATGATGTTTTCTCAGCCCCTTAACAATATTTGAAGTTCTATAATATTCCCTGCGTTATTTACAGGTTTGATGATGCACTGCTGCATTTTGGTAGATTTTTATAGCCATTGTGTTATGAGAGAGAGCAGTGAAAATGGATGCTTTCGGTGGAAAAAAGGTACACGGACGAAACCTTTTGAACTAGTACCTCAAATCCTAAAGGCCTTCACTATACTTGCGCACTGCAAAAGTTTCCGGAAATGTGGAGCTTAGGCTTGGCATTTTTAGCTGGTTGCCTCACCTAACTTAGCGCCAAGCAAAAGTCCACATTTCCGGAAACTTTTGCAGTGCGCAAGTAGTTACGGAGCATCTAAATACTAGTACTAGTACGAGTACATGGCCCGCCCACATACCGTAGATGGTTCCCACCGATTGGTCAAATCTAAGCAATCCTGCTCCGGGCCAATCAGTAGCGAACTGTGTACGAGTACCAGTACCAGTATTTTAACAGGGTGTGCGTTTGGATGTTCCGTGACGGCACTGCGACAACCGGGTCAAGACATGACCGGGTGTACCTGCGCCGTATGTCTAAGACAGGGGGAATCATTTTTTCTTTTTTACTTCTCTCAGATTGTCAAGAATTTTTGGAGTAGCAATATCAGATTCACGTGGCAGTTATATCCATCGACGTTCCTCGGAATACACTCTTGGGTGGGGTAGCTATGGTACTGTACTTGCAGTATCCTCGATGGGCGATAAGGGGGATGGATAAAAATGGTTTGCGCCAAAATTCTCGCCAACCTTTCCGCGCCAACCTCTCATATAAATGGCTGTATTATATTATAATAGTACAAGTACTGGCATCAGCAACTGCCAGGTTATCAGTGTAATACGGAGCGGATAAACCTTACGAGTTGAACATGTGAACCCGGGGTGAATGTGTTACTACTAATAACAACGACAGATTCATTCATCCCCTTGCTCACGTTATCCCTTCGCTCGTAACCCTAATTTCAATCTAATTGAGTATCATAGAAAGGAATCTCTCCAGATTATAATAGGACACTCTCTTTTTATTTACCTAATTTCAGTCAATGTGTTGGCTTTTTACATATCAACAGAAGCAGTAATCTCCTGTTTAACCAAAACCTAACACTGCCATACTGGATTGAAACGAAAACAACAGATAAATTGGTATTCCTTTCTGGCAGTACTGAAGATTAATATATATTCTTTCTAAGTTTTATTTATTGTTATAGTTGCATATTAGACAAGAATAGGAGGTCTGATCGGTTGTTGCAATAGCCTAAATTGGGCTACCAGCGAAGGGATACAAGAACAAGCCAACCGAGGCACAGCTGAAGAGAGAAAAAAACTTGGCCACCGGGTAAATTTACGGTGGTTTACAAGTACTATGCGGTGTCAGCACCGGCGCCGTAGTTGACGGAGCACTTCTTCCATCTCGACTATGGTACGATAGACAAACTTACACACAATTGAAGCTGTATCCGATCACCACTTGAGCCCCTTCCCCTCCCCTCCTTCCCCTCTCCCCTCCCTCCCTCCTCCTTTCCCCACATCCCTTCTCCTTAGCATCTCAATTCCTGCTATTTACCTAACCCATTCGTATCTCTCACAGATAAGGCAGGCGCAGGCAGACATACCCGGCGAACATCCTACGGTACCTCGCGACTCTTTCCTGGTACTAGCGAGCATCAAAAAAGCAAACAGACAATGGCACCACCACTAGCTCTGCTAGCTGCGGCTCTGCCGCTGCTCTCATACCTAGACGCAAAGCACCAATTGACATACGATTACGGGATCATCTCCTCGTTTTTATACGCTCGCATCCGGTCTATTCTCCTGGAACGCCGCGGGCGATTAAGTCCCTTCTACTTAATCGAGGAGCATGCTCTCTCACCATCCAGTTGCGGGCGTCCGTTCCTAATCTACCAAGGCCGGGAATACACATACAAGGAGGGTTACGAATTAGCGCTCAAGTATGCTGCTTGGCTGCGTGAACGATGCAACGTCCAGAGAAATGAGATCATCGCGATAGACTTTATGAACAAGCCGGCTATGATATGGATCTTGTTGGGATTGTGGGCCTTGGGAGCGAAGGCTGCATTGATAAATTATAATCTTGAGGGGGATAGGCTTGTGCATTGTGTCAAGATATCGACGGCTAGGCTTATGCTTATTGACGCGGAAGTTAAGAAGGTTCTTGAGGGGGCCGAAGGGGAGGAGACGAGGAGGAAGTTGGAAACTGCTGGGACAAACCGTGAGATTATAATATTTGATGAGGCTACCGAGAGAGTTGTGGAGACCTGGAAAGGCTTCCGTCCAGGAGATGAGGAGAGGGATAGGGTTAAACTTTCCGATATGGCCTTGCTGATATATACCAGGTGGGTATCACTTTCTCATTTTGGTATCACCATGGTCGAAATACTAATCATTGAGAATGTAGCGGGACAACTGGTATGCCAAAAGGCGCCGTCGTATCTTTCCAGAAAACACATTATGCCGGTCCCTTTGTGAGTGCATGGGTTGGATTAAAGAAATCTGACAGGTTCTACACCTGCATGCCCTTATACCATTCTGCTGCCATGATTCTTGGCTTGGTTTGCACCATGACGGTCGGTTCCGCGCTTGTCCTAGGGCACAAGTTTTCCACAAAAACCTTCTGGCCAGAAGTCCGCAGTAGCCAAGCTACTATGATCCAATATGTAGGCGAGACATGCCGTTACCTGCTTGCGGCCCCACCTTCCCCGGACGACAAAGACAACAATGTGAAAATTGCTTTCGGTAATGGCTTAAGACCGGACGTGTGGGTTCGCTTCAAAGAGCGCTTTGGTATTCCTACCATCGCCGAGTTCTACGCTAGTACCGAGGGTACATCTGGATCTTGGAATCTTCAAAAAGGAGAATGGGGCGTCGGTGCAGTAGGCCGTAATGGTTCCATCGTTTCACTACTATTAGGCGGTGGTGTCAAAATCGCAAGAATGGATGCCGAACACACTGAGCTCTTCCGCGATGAGAATGGCTTCTGCGTTCAATGCGATTATGACGAAGCTGGTGAGGTTCTGTGGAAGTTGAACCCTAGCGATATCGGGGTGACCTATCAGGGTTATTTCCAGAACCCCAAAGCTAGTGGCGAGAAAGTTGTTCGGTAAACCATTTATTTCCACTCTTTCTTGTGACCTTTAACTAACCGTAGGCAGTGACGTATTCCAAAAAGGTGATGCCTACTTCCGCACGGGTGACCTCCAGAAACGCACCCGAGACGGGCTCTGGTACTTTATAGACCGCATCGGCGATAGTTACCGCTGGAAGTCTGAAAACGTCAGTGCCTCCGAAGTCTCCGACGTCTTTGGCCTGCACCCCGCCATCGTCGAGGCTGGTGTTTACGGTGTGGCCTTACCAAACCACGACGGCCGCTGTGGGTGCGCTGCTGTCGTCATATCGCCATCTACCAGCGACGATGAGGTCCTCCGGGGACTAAGTAAGTGGGTTACTAAACTCCCGCGATTCGCTCGACCAATCTTCGTTAGAGTAGTTAAGGCACCTGGAGGGCTTGAGAAGACGGGTAATTATAAGCTTATCAAGGGAAGGTTGAGGGATGAAGGGGTAGATCTGGAGAAGGTGGGAACTGTAGGAGACGTGCTTTGGTGGTTGAAGGATGGTGAGTACGTCCCTTTTGGGAAGAGGGATTGGGAAGGAATTGTTGGGGGGAAGGTTAAACTGTAGAATTTCCATGTGCTCGCTGGGCGGGATTGATTGGGCAGTAAATGGGTCCTGATGCCCCTGTGTATCCATTTTATTTTTTTCCCTTTCCTTTTTCTCTTTAAGTTTTTTCTCTTCTTCTGGCTGTATTTCTGTAATCATAGGCGCGGGGCATAAGCGGGGTCTCATGTCAAAGTGTGGGGTGGGTTGAAAATGGGGAAAATGTGAATAGTCAAATTAGCTAGCTAGCTAGCTCTCAGCTCGCGAACAGGATAAACAAGGTATAGTAGTTTACCAGTAGTCTAGATTAAAGGAGGGAATGCCTAATGTCATTTATGAATCCATTAACTTGTAGATCAATCCATCAACCTACTGGGAACGCTATGTCTAGGGTACGAGTACGATACAGTACTGTACAGGAGTTTCATGGCAACGCATGCTGACGGTATATGCCTAACTACGGCACCTGGCGTTGGAACTTATTCTGACTTCGGGAATGAGATAATCATACCGGCAGTTCTGAGGTTGTGGGGAGGGGGTAACTTAGTTGCGAGGCCTACTCTACCGATACGGTAGAGGTCGTTTGGTGCCGTGTAGAACGGTAAGCGCTCCGCTAAGTTGAGCCGTGCCCTTTTAGGGAATCACTTTACCACCCATAGTTTACCGTGCTCGGGCAGCCGACCTAAAGTGGAGGAAGCAAGAAACCGAAATTGATCAGCCGGCCAACCAGGCAACAGGATCCCCAATATCTTAGGCCTATGTATGGTTGGCTAGTGGACCTGAGATCGCTACAACGCCCGGCTCCAGCTCGGCCTCACGAGTAAAATCGTAAAGCGGATATCACCGCATTGGCCCATGGTAGGTTTTTTCTGACAAATTTGCAGAATGGCGAATACTATAGGTTCATCAAGGGAAGAACGTGAACCATGTGGCACAGTCAAATGCAACAGTGGCTGTGCCACAAGAGTGCCAAGAATATGAGTGATTGACTGTGATGTAGTATAAATAATAATAGGTATGATGAAAGAAAGTAAATTAATTATATACAATTGTTTGTGAATTTGACACTCTGCGGTGGCTCCTATAGGTTTTTGTGACCATTTCTTTGAAGTCAGCAGTACCATATGCATACCCCTCCATCAGGAAAATGTCGGAGCGTGGTCCAAGGT